>ERZ773169.253-NODE-253-length-76587-cov-5.807636_pt1 | contig 76587 bp, 61 predicted proteins | sample MGYA00580536_ERZ773169 | MGnify/ENA primary metagenome ERZ773169 (study PRJEB29015, sample SAMEA2737814) | human gut metagenome | biome: human gut; feature: human-associated habitat; material: faeces | place: China | collected 2012 ... | reverse complement strand
GCTACCCCCATAATTCGCCGGGAACGCAGATAATTATTGAAAATGGCTTTTTCCGGGGTTGAAGCCAGCAAAAAATAAAAGCCGAAGAACGACATCAACGGTAGCGCAATGCAAAGTGAATAACTGTATATAGATGGTTCCATTTTTTATGCCTAACTATTTTATTGCAAAATTAGCAAAAATACTGAAAATATGGCGGATTTGCTGTGACGATTTACTTTCAACACCCTATTTCCCTTGCCACTATGGCATATTGATGAAAAAAGGCAGGAAAAGGGATGATATATCCCTAATCCTGCCACACATATCCGCACACTTGTTCACATTTTTATTCCTTTCGGTTTGCATACGAATCCCGCCCGTCCGATAACGATATGATCGGCAATGAAATTCCCAGACGGACTTCGGTCATTCGCCGGGCTGCGTATCTGCGGAGCATCTTCGGTTGGTTGTGACGGTACGTTCCGTACACCTTCCGTATCCGGCTTGACCTCCTGCCCGTCATTCTCCTTTTCGGCGACTTCGGGCACGGGCGGCGCAAGCTCCAACTGTATCTTGCGGTCGAGCGCGGCAAGTTCGGACTTCAACTGTTTCAGTTCATCTTCTTTTTTCCATACCTTGCCCGCTATTTTCTGCAACTGCGGAATATCCCTCTCCAATGCCTCGTTTTTCGCCTTGTACTGGTCAATGGTGGAGGGTATCTTCTCCAGTGCGTTCAGGAAGTTGCGTGCGGCGGCCACCGGGTCAGCCATCGCCAGATGCCCGTTGTTGTAGGTGTACTTGTAGTTCCCCTCTACCACGAAGCGGTTGTCGGTAAACTCCAGCCCCTCTTTGAGCATCCTCTCGCTGACCACCTTTATCGGGAAACCGTAAAGTTCTCCGACAGGATTGTACAGTCCGCCCGTCGTGGCGTTCTTGGCTATCTCCTGCAAACGCTTTCCGATAACCTTCTCATCCGAAGAAGAAACGCCGTCCTCCTTGACCGCATTCAGGCGGTTGCCCTCCTTGTCGGTCTTGACGACGGAAAGGAAACGGTTCCAGTCCTCCGTCATGGCATTGATGACCGCCGTGTTGTTGCGAAGTTCCCCCGTCTTGGCTTCCAATTTGAACTCCGAATCGCGCTTGCCCTTGCCCCACGACTTGCGTTCCCCTTCGAGCGATGCGATTTTCTTCTCCAATTTCGCCTTGTCGAGCAGGTCGGTGTTGCCGGAGAGCAACGCCATGTACTCCGAGAAGTTCATGCCCGATTTCTCGTCCATAGCCCCCTCGTCGATGGTACGCGCTCCCAACGCGCCGGACTTCAACTGCGAGATGAACGTCTGCTTGCAGTGCAGCAGGTTGAACTTGTAGCTGTCAAGCGACTTCTCCACGGCATAGATGATGACGTCCACGTTGTTACCGGCAAAATGCTTGGCAATCTCGTTGCCCGCCCTGACTCCCCGTCCATCCTCCTTGTTTGCAGCTGACAACCGGCGATAACTGTAAAGAGCAACTCCTTCCACGCTATTGGTTCAAGTGTGGAATTAAGGTAACAGGCTCTGACAAAGCCCACAAGTATAAATAAGCAACAGCCCACGCCTGTTTGAGACGTAAGGATATCAGCTTATTCTCTACTTGTTTTGAATTGTCAGATTCGTTACCTGAGAATAAAGCCAAACACTTTCCCGTGTTATGTATGTCTGCATTGCCTGCAACAGGCAGTACAAGATAAAGATAACAAAAATATCGAAACATAATACTAACTAAGTGTCCCCTTTTCGGGCTGTTGCATATTATTTGTCCATATTGCGATGCAATGCTTTTTCATATATTTCCGCGACTCTGCGGCGTAATGAAGCGGGTTTTATAACGGTTAACGAAGTGCTTCTGGAGAGTAACTCTATCACGAAATCGTTTGTAATTCGAAGCCGGACGCTTATTCTGAATTCATTTTCCGTATCGGTAAGGATGGTTTGCGAATGATGCAGCGGAACCGATTTCAGGAAACGACCGTCGAGAGCACTGTATGAAAGGACTATATCCTCTACCGGAATGTCCTCCTGATTCCAAATGCCGAAACAGTCTTTGAACAGATTGGCGATGTCGATGGTTTCGTCTCTTTCAAAAGTATCTGCAAGTATCTGAAAGTTGGAAATACGCTCTACGCCGAATAGTTTTAGTTATTATTGCTGCTGCCGGGTGGCGCCGTGCAGAATGTTGCATTGCTGGCTTTGACAGCATGGCTGGTGATTTACGGGCTTGTGCTGGCCCGCAGGGTCATTGTCGCATACCGCAGAGCCGTCAGGATTTTCGATGACACGCATGCAGATGATATAGGGGCATATATAGAATGGCTGTCCACCTTTACCTATTGGACTGTTATCTTCGGTGTCGGATGCGGATTGCTGACATTCCTGCCTAACAAATATGTTTTTATTTGGATTTTGTCGTCAATACCGTTCTACAGCTATCTTTTCTACAGCTATCAGAACTACCTGCTGTTCTATGAACAGGTGGAAAATGCGTTTGAGCAGGATATACAATCTGAAGAAGAACTTCTGACAAATTCGGGAACTGAACCCGAAATGGTTTCAGAAGAGGAAGTTCCAGTGTCCTATACAGAAATTATAGAGAAGGAGGCCAACTGGATAAAGACAGACGGCTATGTCCAGCAGGGACTTACCATAAAAGAACTGTCCGAAATACTTCATACGAACCGTACCTATCTTTCCGCTTATATCAAGACTACGTATAAAATGACATTCCGCGAATGGATAACCGGTCTCCGGTTGGAGTATGCGAAAAACATACTGAAGGAGCATCCGGAAATCAATATACAGAAGCTGGCTGAGTCTTCCGGTTTTCTTTCCCGCAGTAACTTCATCAAATCATTTACCGAGAAGGAAGGATGTACGCCTGCCAAGTGGAAAAAAGCAAATCTGGAATAATTTGTGTGGTAAAAAGCCGATGAAAAAGGTCTCAGAAGCCCATTTTCAAAAAGTGCTCAAGCGACAAAAAAGTGCTAATTCGACAAAAAAGTGCTCAAACGACAATTTGAAAAGTGCTCAAACGACAATTTTTATAAAACGCTGTATTTTAACAGAAAAAGTTTTTGTAATATTTTGGGCGCTGAATGGCATTTATTACCTTTGGAGAAGACAAAGATAATAAATTCAAGTTTATATGAGCAGAAAAATCACTTTTCTTACCCTGTTTCTGTGGCTGATGACGGTAACTTTTCCTGTCATTGCGCAGCAGAAAGCAGACACGACCTACACCTTCCGCTTCGTACCGCAGAAGGACATGTTCTACGTGCCTTGGAATGGCAATGACACGGAACTTGCCCGTCTGTTGGAATGTATCGAAAACAACAAAACCACAATTCTTGACGGCAAGCTGCCGCTATTGGTTGACGGCTACTGCAATTCACTGGGCAGTGAAGCCGAGAACCTTGCCACGGCGAAGATCCGTGCCAATCGAGTAAAATCAGAACTGATTACACGCGCGGAAATAAAAGAGGAGAATTTCATTACCCGCAACCATGCAACTGAGGGTGATTTTGTTACCGTGCGCCTGACGGTACCGGTAAAGGAAACAGCCGCGATGGATGCGGAAGCGGAAGCGCGACGCAGGGCAGAAGCCGAACGACTGGCAGCCGAGAAGCGTGCCGAGCAGGAACGGCTTGCCGAAGAGCAGCGTAAAGCGGAAGAAGCCCGACTTGCCGCTGAAAAGGCAGAAGCTGAGAAAGCCGCTCAACAAAATACACTTGCCGACACGCCGTCGGAAACCAAAATCACAACTGATTATCATCTCTCCCTGCGTGCCAACCTGCTGCGCTGGGCTACCCTGACACCAGATCTTGGCGTGGAATGGCGCATCTGCCCATCGTGGGGCATTGCCGTAAACGGCTCGTGGACTTCATGGACGTGGAGCGACAAGGACCACCGCTATGCACTCTGGGAAGTGGCTCCGGAAGTGCGTTACTATATGGGTGAGAAGAAAGCCTGGTATCTGGGCGCGATGTTCAAGGCCGGACAGTTCAACTACAAGCTCTCCGAAACAGGCAAGCAGGGCGACCTGATGGGTGGCGGCATCACCGCCGGCTATCAGCTGCGGCTGAACAAGGCACTGGCTCTTGATTTCAACCTCGGTTTGGGCTACCTGAATGCCGATTTCGAAAAATATGAAGTCATCGACGGTGTACGTGTACGCCGCGGCAACGAGACAAAAGATTGGTGTGGTCCCATCAATGCCGGTGTGACATTGGTATGGAAGTTATTCTAACACGGAGGAATAGAATATGAAAGCAAGACAATATATAAATATGATGGGAATGGCAGCCGCCGTGCTGCTCTCTTCCTGCGTGAAGGACACGCTTTATGACACGCCGCACCCCGACTACGGGAAGATTGCGGTGACAGCCGACTGGTCGGCCCGCGGTGAGGGTATCGACATACCTGCCACATGGACGGTCACCATGGGTGACTATACGGGTACGGAGACTTCCGTCACCCATGCCCCCGACCATCTGTTTGCTCCGGGCAGCTACACCCTTGCGGTGTGGAACCCGGCTGAAGGAATCACGGTGAACGGCACCACAGCCACCATTGCCGCAGCCACGGGAAACCGGGCAGGCGCGGATGCCTTTGTGAACAATGCTCCGGGATGGTTCTTCACCTATACGAAACAAGTGACCATCGAGAAAGACAAGGACTATCCGCTGACTGCCGCAATGAAGCAGCAGGTACGCGAACTGACGCTTGTCGTCGAACCTACTGGTGATGCCGCCGGACGCATCACGGAGATTGTTGCCCATCTGACGGGTGCAGCCGGAACACTCGATTTCGCTACCGATACCTACGGAGCCGCTTCGAACGTCGTGCTGCCCTTCTCCAAGATTACCGAAGGTGACGATGCCGGCAAGTGGAAAGCCACGGTGCGGCTGCTGGGTGTGACCGGAACGGAACAACTGCTGACGGGTGAAATCCGCTATGCTGACGGCAACCCGACCCCCACCACGCTGAAAAGCGACCTCACAGAAGCTCTCAAGGAGTTCAACACCAGAAAGGGCAAATCGCTGACCCTCGGCGGAACGCTGGTTGAGACTCCCGAAGGCATGGAAGTGGACGGAGCCGAAATCAACGGCTGGGAAGAAGTGAAAGGTGATGATGTAAATGCCGATTTGTAAATAATAAAATTATAGATATAATGAAGACAAGATTTTTTACACTTGCAGCGCTCGCCCTCGCACTGGTAGCCTGCAACAACGACAACGAGAACCTGAACGGTGACCCCGTGGCCGCCCAGTTTACCGCCAACATCGCCCCCGCCACCCGCGCCAGCGGAACCACCTGGACTGCCGGCGACCGTATCGGCATCACCGACATCGGCAACGATTCCCAGTACGGCAACGTGCCTTTCATCCTGAAAAACGGGAAATTTGAGGCAGAAGGAAAGGTTATCTATATCGAAGATACAAAGACCCATACTTTCCGCGCCTACTATCCGTACAACGCGGTGGGAGGCATCCTCACAGCCACGACCGATGCCACGGCGCAGCAGAACCAGCCTGCCATCGACTTCCTCTTTGCTTCAGGAGCCACGGGAGACAAAAACAACCCGGTAGTAAGCTTCACCGACAAAACCGCCAAAGGCGGTGAAGACAACTCCTTCCACCACCGCATGAGCCAGATAACCCTTACCTTCGAGGCGGGCGACGGCGTGAATTTCAGCGTGGTCAAGCCTGAACGTTACACGCTGGACGGATTGTTACTCACCGGTACGTTCAACACGGCCGACGGTATTGCCACCGCAGACAACGGGGCACAGACCGTAGAACTGACCATGAATCTAGCAGACGGCAATCTCACGTCATCGATCATCCTCTTCCCGCAGACAGTTGCATCCCTGCCGTTGGTTGTGAATTACAAAGGTCAGGAATATCATGCCACACTCACCATGCCCGAAGGCGCACTGCAGGCGGGCAACAACTATACCTATACCGTCAAGATACGCAACAAAGTCCTTGAAGTCAGCGAAGCCACCATTGCAAAGTGGAACGATATAGACGGTGGAGATGTGGGTGCTGACCTGTAAGATTTTAATAATTAATCGATTAGAATGAAGAATTATGAGACATAGATTATTTATCCCCGCAGCCACCGCGCTGCTGTTCGCCCTCGCCGCCTGCACGCAGGACGAACTTGCTGGCGATAACCGTCTGCCCGAAGGAGAATACCCCGTAGTCATCCGTGCCACCGGACTGTCCGTAGAGGCAACGCCGCAGGCAGCCCCATCAACCCGTGCCACCGTGGACGGCGACTGGCAGGGCGTCACTTCCGTGGCACTCAAGACGGGCGATGCGGTAAAGGAATACACCGTAACGGCTTCTACCGATTTCAAGAGTGCCACACTCTCACGCGAGAACGACCCGCACTACTGGACCAGCCGCGACCCGATTACCGTATCGGCATGGTGGCCCTTCGATAATGCCGACATCACACAGATGCCTGCCGTGAAGGTGGCAGAAGACCAAAGCAAATTGGCTGACTTCCAGAACAGCGACTTCATCTCCGCTGAGAACCGAAAGGTGGAATTTAACAACCCGACTCTTGAATTTACCCACCGCACGGCACGCGTGACAATCGAATTGAAGCCCGGCACGGGATTCACGAGCGTCGCTGGTGCCACGGTGAGCCTCGTGAGCCTGTCCGCCGATAACGGCAACCCGACCGCCATCAAGACTTACAACGCAAGCGGCAACACCTATGAGGCACTGACCGCCCCGCAGACCGTTGCGTCAGGCAAGCCGTTCGTCAAGGTGGAACTCGGCGGCGGCACCTTCTACTTCCGTCCGCAGAACAATGTCGTATTAGAAGCGGGTAGCCGCTATAAATATACCGTTAAGGTGAACACCACCGGCTTGACGTTAGAGGGTTGCACCATCGGCAGCTGGGCTGACGGCGGCGGCGAGAGCGGCGCAGCCGAGGATTTGGGCTACATCTACGACAGCAACACCAATACCTACACGGTCTATAACGCCAACGGCCTGATGAATATAGCCGAATTAGTGAACGGAGGTAAGACCGACATTAACATTACCCTCACCGCCGACATTGACCTCACAGGCAAAAACTGGACACCGATAGGCACAGACTACGACAACTCATACAAAGGCACCTTCGACGGTGGCGGCCATACCATTACGGGGCTGACCTTTACGACAAATGACGAATATGCGGGTCTGTTCGGCTGGCTCAATAGAGCTGGTACGGTGAAGAACGTGGTGATGGAGGGCGTACAGATAACAAGCCATCAAATATATGGCGGCAGTATTGGCGGCGTGGTAGGATATAGCTGGGGCACCATTGAAAACTGCTCGGTGTCGGGCAGCGTCAGCGGCACGGTGTATGTCGGCGGTGTGGTGGGTGCTCAAATAGGCGGTTCCATCACCGGATGCAGTTCCTCTGCCACAGTGAAGGGAACGGTCGATGTCGGCGGCGTGGCAGGTCAGACGAATTCGAGTGCCACCCTGACCGCTTGCTATGCCACGGGCAACGTGACCATAGAAATAAACCCCACAAAGAATATCGCTGGCGGCAGTCTGGTGGGAATGAACGCAGGAAGCAGCCTCCTTGCCTGCTATGCCACGGGCAACGTAACCAGTACGGGTAGTAGCACTGGCAAAGTACATATCGGCGGCTTTTTGGGAAATAACTACACCACCGTGACCGCCTGCTATTGGAAGAACAATCATGAACAAGGCATCGGCTACAATAGGGAAAGCACCGGAGCCACGAAGGTGGACGGCACTGGCGTTACCTGGCAGGACGCCGTTGATGCCATGAACACCGCCTTGCAGAACAAAGGCTCAGAGTGGCGTTACGAACTTAAAGGAGCATTGCCCACCTTGAGGAAGCAGTAAACCGTCGGGGGGAAAAGTTACGCCCGCAACGGAAAGAACCAGAGTAATAAAATAACAGATATTATGAGGATAAGATTTTTTGCACTTGCAGCGCTCGCCTTCTTATTGGGCGCCTGCACACAGGACGAAGCGGGCTTCCTGCCAGAAGGGGCGGAAGGCACACCCATCGTCTTCACCGCCACGGGGCTGAATCCCGTCGCGACAGCCACCGCCGGCACCCGTGCCCCAGCGGACGGCAATTGGGAGGGTGTGCAGAGCGTGGCAGTTCTGATGGACGGCATGGTGAAGACGTACAACGTGACGCCCTCCACCGCCGACAACACAAGCGCCACGCTGACCTCCACCGACCCGTACTACTGGACCAAGCACAACGACATCACCGTCACAGCGTGGTGGCCCTACACCGCTGGCGAGACAACTCTGCCTGCTGTAAAAGTAAAAGCCAACCAAAGTGCCCAGAAAGACTTTGAGGGCAGCGACCTCATCGTAGCCGACGGACAGACGGTGACTTACGGTAGCCCCACGCTCCGCTTCACACACCGCACGGCGCGAGTGACCATCGTTCTGACGGACTACACCGAGGGGCTGGCATCCGTGCGGCTGACGGGGCTCTCCACCGAAGGCGACAACCCAGCCGAAATCACCCCGTATGACAAGGGCAGCAACACCTACACCGCTCTTGTAGCCCCGCAAAATGTGGCAGCTGGCACGCCCTTCATTACCAGCACCTTCACTAACGGCAAGACCTTCGTTTATAAGATGAAGAATGCTACCGACTGGCAGGCTGGCGGTGAATATACCTACACCGTCTCCCTCGCTGCGGCAAAAGACCTGGGCTATACCATAGAGAGCGACGGCAGCTACACCGTGACCTCCGCCGATGGCCTGATGAATGTAGCCGAATTAGTGAACGGAGGTAAGACCGACATTAACATTACCCTCGACAAAAACATTGATCTGACGGGCAAAGGCTGGACGCCGATAGGCACAAGCTTCGATAACTCATACAAAGGCACTTTCGACGGCGGCGGCCATACCATCACGGGGTTGACCGTTACGACAAATGACCAATTTGTGGGTCTGTTCGGCTATCTCAATAGAGCTGGTATGGTGAAGAACGTGGTGATGGAGGGCGTACAGATAACAAGCAATCAAATATATGGCGGCAGTATTGGCGGCGTGGTAGGATATAGCTGGGGCACCATTGAAAACTGCTCGGTGTCGGGTAGCGTCAGCGGCACAGATTGTGTCGGCGGTGTGGTGGGTTCACAAAAGGCCGGTTCCATCATCGGATGCTGCACCTCTGCCACTGTGAAGGGAAAGCACTATGTCGGCGGTGTGGCAGGAGAAAAATGGGGCACCATGACAGCTTGCTATGCCACAGGCAACGTGACCTTAGAAATAGCTTCCCAAAAGAATAACTTTGGCGGCGGTGTAGTGGGATTAAACGGAGGAAGCCGCGTCCTTGCCTGCTATGCCACGGGCAACGTAACCAGTACGGGTAGCAGCACCGGCAATGTGCATATCGGCGGCTTGTTTGGAGATAGCTACACCACCGTGACCGCCTGCTATTGGAAGAACAATCAGGAACGAGGCTATAAGACCGCCCCCGAATCCACGAAGGTGGACGGCACTTACGTTACCTGGCAGAAAGCCGTCGATGCCATGAACACCGCCTTGCAGAACGCAGGCTCAGAGTGGCGTTACGAACTTAATGGAGCATTGCCTACCTTGAGGAAGCAGTAAACCGTCGGGCGGAAAAAGTTCCGCCCGCAACGGAAAGAACCGAAGTATAACCCCAATAAAGAAAGGAGGACGTGATGGAACACACGGAGAATCCACCATATAGGTTTTGACATCAAGGCATTGTCAATAATAGTATAGACTCCAGTGAAAGCATACAATTTTTCTTCTATGAGATGGAAATCGCCGAAAATAGCGTCGCAATAATAACAGCCGTGCGATAGGTAGCTATCGGCAACCGTCCGGCTATACCGTTTTTTTACCGGGCCGACCTTGAGTTGTCGCCCCTCTTCCGTCTGTAAGAAATCTTGTACCGCGGCATAGACCCCAGGATGCTTGTCTATATCATGATCGTCCCACGAAGACCGCTCCACATCGAAATCGCAGTTGCAGACGCTCTTCAGACTTGGCTCTACCGTATAGCAGTATTGCAGCGTCCCGCACTTCCAGCATTTCATTTCAAAGAAGATGATAGTAACCTTCTGCTTGGGCGCTGATCTGATATGCTCGCAAAATTTCAACTTACGCGCCAGTAAATTACTTATCAATGCTTTTAACGGCATTTGAACTTTCCCTACTTGGGCAAGTATGTTTGAATTTTCGTCCTTGAATATTTTGAACGCAGGAGTCTCTTTGTCTGCAACTAAAGTTTTGTCATAATCCGACATTTCTTTGGGGGCTATGCGGAAAAACCAGCAACCTCTTACGTTCGATGCCTTATACCGTTCCTGCCGGAGGCGGGTTGCTTCATAAGTCTGCCGGCTCCATTGAACCTCGAAAGCGATCCTCTTGCCTCCCTGTACAGCCAAAACATCCGCCCTCCAATCCGCTTCGGAAAATTCGGGGATGGCATCCCATCCTTGCTCCCGACATGCCTCCATGATAGCGACTTTCGCTTTGAGATGCTCTGCAGACTCGGGTTTCCAATCACATGGATTTGCAGATTTCAGATGAACGAAATGCTTCAGGCCTTTGCTGCTCATTCTCAAAAAGCCCTCTTGTCCGCAACACGGCAGTATCAAGACGGTTTTTTTGGCCTTAAGACGGGCTTTCAAAGCACTCCATTCTTCGTCATTAAGATCAATGGAAACAATTTCTTTGTCTTCTATATAAGCACGTAAAGGCATTGTAGAAATGTATAAAGATTGTTAATGATCTCGGATATATTACATCAATCCAAATATAGCGAATCCGAACGAAACGAGCAAGTTTTGCGGAGTGAATCATCGTCGTCTTAATATTGAATCACCATATATCTTACGCCGACCCGTCCAGCAAAATAGCCGCCGTAAGCGACACGTCAAGGCAATGCCTTGTCTTTGTCGCTTACGGCGGCTATTCGGCTCTTGCTGTCCGGGCGTTCCGGGCAGTCTGAAATTTTATTCTCTATGACACTGCTCACAAAACAGATCATCTCGAAATTCGAGAAACATCCTATCCACTCACAGGATGGGAAAGGAATGGATGCCGAAGTCCTCGTCAAGTATTTCAACCCCTGCGGCTCGGGCACATGGCTCATCACCGAAGCCGAACGCGAAGGCGACGACTGGCGCCTGTTCGGTTATTGTCATATCCACGAATGGGAGTGGGGCTACCTGATGCTCTCCGAGCTGGCATATCTTCGTCTGCCGTTCGGACTTACCATCGAACGCGACATTTACACGGCCAGGAAATACGTCCGGGATTTTCTACCGCAGGATGAATGACGGCAAAGGCCTCGGAATTTTACTGCCCCTTGCCGATAACAGAATCATTACACAAAAAAGACTATAAATATGGCAACATTCGAAGAAAAAGCCGAACGGCTGAAGAAAGAGTTGGAAGAAGCTCCAAACGGCGACCAACGTCGAAATTTGTCCCACGAATACGAACTTACCTTGCGTCTGCTGCGCATCATCCGCGGAGAGGTCTTTACGCTCGACGACATCAATAAATGCCGCATGGAGATCATGCGACAACATCCCGGATACGAACGTCCCATAACGGCCGAATCGGGAATCCTGCTGGCTGCGGAGGCAATCCGCAAATCTTTCGGACGGAAATACTATCTGCCGCTTTACAAATATCCGATCCTCATTGATTTCGGAACACCGGACGGGCAGATATGCGTGATCCATCCGAGCAACTATATCAGTTATACATCCAAAAAAGAAGGGGAAGAGTGATTGATGTGCACCCCAAAGTTTGGACTGATTAATAATTCAGATAGCATGAGTTCGGTATTGTACCGGGCTCATGTTGTTTAAAGCGGTCTTTATTCGCTTGTTATTGTAGTAATTTATGTATTCCTCCAGTTCCTTGCGGAAATGATCGACAGACTCGAACTTCTGCAAATATAATAATTCTGATTTTAACAGTCCGAAAAAGTTTTCCATGACCGCATTATCCAAACAGTTTCCCTTACGAGACATGCTCTGACTAATACCTTTTTCACGCAGCCGATATTGATAGCGTTTCATCTGGTACTGCCAACCCTGATCCGAGTGAAGTATAAGTTCCGGAGTATCGGGCAGATCCTTTATGGCATCTTCAAGCATTTTCATTGTTTGGTAAAAGGTCGGATGTTCAGCTATATTATAACTTATTATTTCCCTATTATATAAGTCCATAATAGGCGACAGATAAAGCTTCTTGCCGAACAGAGAAAATTCAGTAAGGTCTGTAACCCACTTTTGATTAGGACGTTCCGCCATAAAATTACGTTTCAGCAAGTCGGGCACCACGGCACCAACCTCTCCTTTGTATGAACGATATTTTTTAGGCGCACCTGGCATTTAACTCCACATTCGTTCATTAACCTAAGTGCCGTTTTATGGTTTATAGAATATCCGCGATTGTGCATCTCTGCTGTGATACGGCGGTAACCATAACGTCCCTTATGATCGTGGTATATACTTACAATCTCGTTTTTCTCTTGTTTGTATTTATCGGGGAACTTTAACTGCTTCAGATGATAATAGAACGTACTACGCGCCATCCCCGTAACTTCCAATAGCGTGGGAAGGGTATGTTCCGGTCTTAGTTCTTCGATGGCTTTTGCCCGTTCCCGTTCTCGCGGACGATGCGTTCCTCGACTAAGACCCTCAATTTTTTTAAGTAAGCAACCTCGGCGCGAAGACGTTGGTTTTCGACTCGCAAGTCATTTTCTTCCTGTGGTTGTAGTTCCTGTTTATTAGGCTTGGTCCTCATCTTACCCCGATTATCACGGTAAAGACCGGATTCACCTTCTTCATAATAGATACGCTCCCATTTGCTCAGCGTACTCTCATTGTAAATACCGAACTTTGCCGTTGTTTCCGTTAAAGATAAGTGATTCTCGTGCATGTGCCTGATAGCTGACAACTTAAAATCGCCGCTGTAAGTATATTGCCGTATACGAAGACCTGCTTCGCCGAACTCTTTATAACGCGCAATCCAACGCGACAAAGGCGTATAGCTTATTCCAAAATGCTTGGAGGCGGACGATACGGAATGTTGGCCATTGACAACAGACAAAACTGCCGCTAATTTCTCCTCATAACTGTACTTCATAAAACACCCCAAAAGTTATGTCCAACTTTTGGGGTGCAGTTCATGATGATCTTCCCCTTTTCACAGACCGCATCAGCGCTGCGCTTTCATATAATGCTGTTCCAGCAGTTTATAAAGCGATGACTGCGGATAAAGAATCTTTCCACCAAGAGTAGTATAAGGGATTTGGCGGTTGTCCCGGTAATTCTGCAAGGAGCGTTTCGAGATGCTGAAGATGCTGCAAATCTCCTCACTGGTCAGGTACAGTTCATTTCCGATGGTCGGGCGGTGCGTGTCGATCAGAATATCGACGGCACGGATGGCTTTGACGATGTCGCGGCGCAGTTCCTTGAACGCGGCGCTGTCGCGGGTAATGATCTCTTCGGTCATGCTACAGGCTTTTTATCAGGTGCTTTTCCAGAAGTTGCCGGATGTCGTCGTCCCGGAACAATACTTTATTCCCCAAGGCCGTATAGGGGATGATGCCGGCGGAGCGATAGTATTGCAAGGCTCGCTTGGTGATGCTCAAGGCCTTGCAGACCTCCTCGGCCGTAAGCCACCGGACAGTTGTCGGTTGGGCGGAGAGGGAATGGAGCGCAGACACTCGCTCCAGAAGACGTTGAAGGTGCGCCTGCATCTCTTTATAGGCGCTCGTTTCCATAAGGACGCAATCCATAATGCTGAGGGTTTAGGTGATTTCTGCGTTAAGGATGTGCAAGATAATCCAAGCCTTCAGAAAACGATCCCCATGTCCGCTCCAGACCGATCCAGTCCGCTCAAAGGAAAAAATGATCGGCGGTGACGCTGATGTACGCCATAAATCGGAAAATAGAGAGATAAAAATTCTATTTGCTTTTTTATCAGATATTCACTATATTTGTATAGAGTTGTTTGACAGGATGAACCTCGATGTAAGTTTATTCAAGACTTGCGTTTCTAAATCATTACCTCATAAAAAAACAACGCCGTAACTTATTAGGTTACAGCATTGTTTTGTAAATCCTCGGAAACAAATCAGGAGGGCGGGGCTGTTTTGCCGGAGATCGGTGTCAGTGTTTGTAGGTTGTTTCAGATATGGTTATAATATCCGTGCCATAATGCACCTCCCGATTTTCGCAAGTGAGGGATTTGTTCCCATATACGTAGTTGCGGGTCTCCCAGACGAGCTTACCTTCCGCTTCGTACGTAATTCCGTTGAGGCGTCCCCGGTAATCGTAACTGTAATGTCTTACCCAATCCCATGGGCGTTCGGCCGTTTCTTCGGCAGCCAGACAGCCGTGAATAAGCGGTTTCGTCAGTTCATCGTCGGAGTATGTGATTATGTATTTGCTTACAGCCGATACTTCGCCTGTATTCTTGAGCCAATATTTGTCACAGATTACCAGTTTTCCGTCGTAGGTGTATTTTGTTTCGGATACTTTACTATTCCCTCTGGAATATTCCAAACTGTGGACCAGCCGTTCCTGCTGGTCGTATTCGTTGCAAATCCGTTGGATGATATGGTCGTCCTTGTCCGTTATCCGTTCTTCCAAAACCTTTTCGAGAGCGTCATCCAGATAAGTGCGTTTGAATTTTTGCGAATTCCACAGGGTTTCACCGGCCCATGTTTTTTCCGTGTATGTCACCGTTTTGCCGTCATATACGTAGTCCGAAGTTGTCGTTTCCGTAACGCCGTCTCTCGAGTTCCGGGTTCCGGTCAGCCGATCTTTTGCGTCGTAGGTGTACGTTATCACATATGTACTCTACTCTCCTCCGGGATCGGTTCTGTGAAGGGTCGTTGTCAGCGGGTGTGTCCATTTAGAGTCGCCTGTGTTCTCTCCGTCCTCTTTTTCACAACCTGAAGCGAGCAGCAATATCGCCGCGGCCAGGTAAAAGCGTCCTTGTTTCATGGCTCGAAATTTTAACGATTATAAGGGCTGTATTATGGGCATATCCACCTGCCGGCAACCCGCCCGCCGGACTGTGACACGGGTCATTCCAGCGTCCGGGCGTCCTTGAAATAGATCTCCAGCAACTCCTTGGCGGCGATGAACGATGAGATTTTGTCCTCCAGCACGCGTTTCTCGTACGCTCCGATGCACGCCTCCACGGCCGGGTCGCGGTAGAAACTTCCGCGCAGCGCCTCGTTGATCGACTCGTACATCCAGTATTTGTTCTGCCGGTTGCGGTTGTGCTGGAAATAGCCGTTTTTCTGAATGTGGTCGAGGTACTCCTCCACGCCTTTCCAGACCTCCTCCAGCCCCGTCCGGGCCACCGCCGACGAGGTGTAGACCTTGGGCCGCCATCCCGATTCGGGTACGGGGAAAAGCCTCAAGGCCCCCTGGAACTGGGTCTGTGCCAGTTCGGCCTTGTGTATGTTCTCTCCGTCGGCCTTGGTGATGACCATCAGGTCGGCCATCTCCATGATGCCGCGCTTGATGCCTTGCAGTTCGTCTCCCGCACCGGAAATCTGCAATAGCATGAAGAGGTCCACCATCGAGTGCACGGCGGTTTCCGACTGTCCGACGCCCACCGTTTCGATGAAGATGACGTCGAATCCCGCGGCCTCGCACAGCACGATCGTCTCGCGAGTCTTTCGGGCCACTCCGCCGAGCGATCCCGCCGAGGGCGAGGGCCTCACGAAGACCGAAGGGTTGTTGCAGATGCTCTCCATGCGGGTTTTGTCGCCGAGAATCGAGCCGCCGCTGCGCTCCGACGAAGGGTCTATGGCCAGCACCGCCAGCTTGTGGCGCAGCCCCGCGACCATGTTGCCGATGGCCTCGATGAAGGTCGATTTGCCGGCTCCCGGGACGCCAGTGATGCCTATGCGGACCGATTTCCCGGCGTGCGGGAGGCACGCTTCGATGATCTCCTGCGCCTGTGCATAGTGGTCGGGGTTCGACGATTCGACGAGCGTGATGGCCTGCGAGAGGGTGGTGATGTTGCCCGCGAGAATGCCCTCGACGTACTCTCCGGTGGAGAGAGCGCGCTTCTTGCGCCGCTTGAAGTAAGGGCTTACTATCGGTTGTTCTTCAACGCCTTGCGTGACGTTGAGGGCTGTGTCGTGATGCGTGTCTGCGTACTCTTTTTCGTAATGGTCTATCCTTGTGAACGACATGGTGTGTCAGCGTGTTGATTGTTCGATCAGTTTTTCGTTGATTTGCAGGGAATTGCCCATCCAGAGGGTGCGGTTCTTGGCGTCGGTCAGCACGCCGAACGGCAGGTAGCTGACGCCGAACGCCGTGAAACTCTTTTCGGCGTTGAGGCCCACGGAGATCCGTTCCGAGAGGTAGGGGCGCAGCAGCGGGGCTATTTTCGCGGGGTCCTCCTTCGTCACGATGATCACGCGCAGTTTGGTACCCGATTTGCCCGTGATTTCCTTCAGGCGTTCGAGCGAGGTTTTGCACGCGGGATTCGTCGAATGGAAAAATTCGATGTAGGTCGTCGGGGCCGGTTCGGGCTGGCGGTTGTCGAGCCACGTCTGGATTTTGAGTTCGGGAACGCGTTCGCCGAGGGCGATGTTCTGGGCCGTGGCTCCCGCGGATGCGAAACCCGCGGCCAACAGCCATATAAGCAGCACTTTCTTCATAAGAGAGCCTTGTTTTATTCGATAAAGATAACAATTATTTGGCATATGGACCAATTTTTTAGAATCAAGTTATGAAAATAGGACTCGACACGGCTCCCGCCGCACTCCGCGAGACTTACTTCCAGCACCTCGCCAGCGTGCTGGCGCGCTACGCTCCGGAGCATGAATATATCATTGGCGCAGAGGTGAATGATGGTGTTGACCTCTACCACGGCTTTAGGTCGTCGCTGCCGTTGTCCGTGCATCTGCGGCGCGTGCCTTCGGTGATGACGGTCCCGAATCTCAATTTCCTGCGCTATCCGCATCTCTATACGTTTGCCGAACGGCTTTTCGTCCTGACGCTCTACCGCCGTGCGCTCCGGCGGGCGGGCCGGGTCATCACGGTCAGCGCTCCGGCCCGCGAGGAGCTGTCGGAACGCCTCAATATCGACCCTTCGAAGATCGAGGTCATGGTGCCGCTGGCGGTTCCGGCTCCGCGCGGAAATCCATCTCAAGCGGAACTTGAACACGTGCGCCGCAAGTATGCTCTTCCAGAGTATTTTATATTGATGATAGGGACCGTCGAGCCGCGGCACAACCATCAGGCGGTTTTCGCGGCTCTGGCCGGCGTTGCGTCCCCGGCCGGGGTGGTCGTCTGCGGCCGCCGCACGGCCTGGTCCGACTATCTGCTGGGCTATGCCCGCGCCCGCCGCATCGCCGCACGGGTGGATTTCATCTACGAACTGACCCCTTCGGACCTTCCGGCGCTGTTCCGTCTGGCGCGGGTCTTCGCCTATCTGCCCGACGCCGATGCCGAGGCGTCGGTCGTCCCCGTGGTCGAGGCCCTGCGGGCGGGTTTGCCGATGGTCTTGAGCGACACGCAGGTCAACCGCGAAGCCGCCGGAGAGGCCGCCGCCTATGTGCGTCCGGAGGCGCGGGGCGAGGTTCTCGCGGCGCTCGAAAACGCGTTGGAAGACGTGTCGTGGCGCCGCACGATGCAGGAGCGCGAACGCCGCCGCGCCGAACTGTTCTCCGAATACGCCGTGGCGGAACGGCTGATGCAGATTTACACGTCGCTGTAACCCCGGCTTTCGAACCGCAGGCCGCCGGAGGCTCCGCCGGAACGAATCGCCTTTCCGGACATTTCCTGCGAATTCCGAACCCGAAGTTATTGCCAAAAAAAGTACTCCGAATTTTGGCGGTTCTGAAAGATTCGTCTATCTTTGTGTTCGCAAAATAACAACGAACGAAACAACATACGAATATCCACTAACTTAAATTTAAATTTTGCTATGAAAGTTTCTCATATCGAGCATCTTGGCGTTGCCGTGAAGAGTCTCGACGAGGCGATTCCCTACTGGGAGAACGTATTGGGCCTGAAGTGCTATGCCATCGAGGAGGTCGCCGACCAGAAGGTCCGCACGGCGTTCTTCATGCTGGGGCAGACCAAGATCGAATTGCTGGAGCCGACTTCGGAGGATTCGACGATCGCAAAGTACATCGAGAACCGCGGCGTCGGCATTCACCACATGGCGCTGGCCTGCGAAAACATCGAGGAGCAGCTCGCCGACGCGGAGGCCAAGGGCATCCGTCTGATCGACAAGACCCCCCGCAAGGGCGCCGAGGGCATGACCATCGCCTTCCTGCACCCGAAATCGACCCAGGGCATTCTGACGGAGCTTTGCGAAAACAAAAACAAATAGGATTATGAGCCAGATACAGGAAAAGATCAACAAACTGATCGAGAACCGCGAAACCGCGCGTCTCGGCGGCGGCCAGAAGGCGATCGACAAACAGCACGATAAGGGCAAGTACACGGCCCGCGAGCGTATTCAGATGCTCCTCGACGAAGGTTCGTTCGAGGAGTTCGATATGTTTGTGACCCACCGCTGCTACGATTTCGGCATGGATCGCAAGCACACCTTCGGCGACGGCGTGGTGACGGGTTACGGCACGATCGACGGACGTCTGGTTTATGTCTTCGCACAGGATTTCACCGTGACGGCCGGTTCGCTGTCGCTGTCGATGTCCGACAAGATCTGCAAGGTGATGGACATGGCCATGCGCAACGGCGCGCCCTGCATCGGCATGAACGACTCGGGCGGCGCGCGTATCCAGGAGGGCGTCAACGCCCTGGCCGGTTACGCCAACATCTTCCAGCGCAACGTGATGTCGTCGGGCGTCATTCCGCAGATTTCGGCCATCTTCGGCCCCTGCGCAGGCGGTGCGGTCTATTCGCCCGCGCTGACCGACTTCATCATTATGAAGAAGGAGACCTCGAACATGTTCCTCACCGGCCCGAAGGTCGTGAAGACCGTGACGGGCGAGGACGTGACGCAGGAGCAGCTGGGCGGCGCCCTGATGCACACCACCAAGTCGGGCGTGGCGCAGTTCGCCGTCGACACCGAGGAGGAGGGTATCGGGCTGATCAAGAAGCTGATCTCCTACATGCCGCAGAACAACATGGAGGACGCTCCGCTGGCCGTCTGCACCGATAAGATCACCCGTCTGGAGGATTCGCTCAACGAGATCATTCCCGACAGCGCCAACAAGCCCTACGACATGACCGAGGTGATCAAGGCCATCGTCGACAACGGCGAGTTCCTCGAATCGGCCGCAGGCTATGCCAAGAACATCATCACCTGCTTCGCGCGTTTCAACGGCCAGTCGGTGGGCATCATCGCCAACCAGCCCAAGTTCATGGCCGGCGTGCTGGACATCAACGCCAGCCGCAAGGCTGCGCGCTTCGTGCGTTTCTGCGACGCGTTCAACATTCCGATCGTGACGCTGGTGGACGTTCCGGGCTTCCTGCCGGGTACGACCCAGGAGTACGGCGGCGTGATCACCCACGGCGCGAAGCTGCTGTTCGCCTACTGCGAGGCCACCGTGCCGAAGATCACCGTGACGCTGCGCAAGGCTTACGGAGGCGCATACATCGTCATGTCGTCGAAGCACATCCGCGGCGACATCAACTACGCATGGCCGACGGCCGAGATCGCCGTGATGGGCGCCAGCGGCGCCGTCGAGGTGCTCTACGGCAAGGAGCTGAAGGAGCTGGCCGACAAACCGGAGGAGAAGGCGAAGTTCATCGCCGAGAAGGAGCAGGAGTACAACGACAAGTTCTCCAACCCCTACAACGCCGCACGCTACGGCTATATCGACGACGTGATCGAGCCGCGCAACACGCGTTTCCGTGTGATCCGCGCCTTGCAGTCGCTGGCTACGAAGCGTTTGCAGAACCCCGCGAAGAAACATTCGAACATTCCTCTCTAACAGACTGAAAAGATGACAATACTGACAGTTATGAACTGGGGATGGTCCGAGATACTCTGGGTGTCGCTGATCGGGTTCAGCCTGGTGTTTATCCTGCTGGTGGCGCTGATCTTCATTATGAAGGCCTTCGGGGCCTGCTTCCGGGTCCGTCCGGCGAGCGGCAGGAAGGTCGACGCCCAGCCGATGATCAGCGAGGAGGAGATCGCAGCCATCGCTACGGCGCTCAAGATCTACAAGGGCGCCCTGCACGACCGCGAGTCCGAGGTGCTGACCATTCTCAACATCAAGCGGGCCTATTCGCCCTGGAATTCGAAAATTCACGGTTTAACCCAGCTTCCCGACCGGAGATAGGACCCTGCGTCGGAACAAGACAACCCAAAAAAGAAAATGAAAGATTACTCTTTGAAAATCAACGGACATAATTACAACGTCCAGATCGACGACGTGAACGAGGCCTCGACGGTAGCGCACGTCGTGGTCAACGGCGTGGATTACGAAGTCGAGATCGAGGGCGCGAAAGCCTCGACGGTCTCCAAACCCCAGGTGTCCCCGGCCCCCAAGTCGGCCAACAGCGCCATGATCACTCCCTCGACGGCCACTCCTTCGCCGCGCATCGCTCCCGCGCCTTCGACGTCGGGTTCCAGCGTGAAATGCCCGCTGCCGGGCACCGTGTTGAGCGTGAAGGTGGCCGTGGGCGATACCGTCGCGGCAGGACAGACGCTCGTCGTGCTCGAAGCCATGAAGATGGAGAACAACATCGACGCCGACCGCGCCGGTGTCGTGAAGCAGATTCTCGTGCAGCAGGGCGCTACGGTCATGGAAGGCGACGTTTTAATCGTAATCGGGTAGGACTATGTGGAATGCATTGACTTCCAGCTCCAATTTCGTGCTGGAAAGCCTTGAAACCTTTGCCGAATCGACGGGCGTGGCCGGTCTGATAGCCAACATGGGGTGGGGCAGTCTGATTATGATCTGTGTGGCCTTCTTTCTGCTGTACCTGGCCATCAAACATAAGTTCGAACCGCTGCTGCTGCTGACCATCGCGTTCGGCATGCTGCTGACGAACCTTCCCGGAGCGAACCTCTACCATACGGAACTTTTTGCCGGGGGGCACGTCCACTGGGATATTTTCGTCGCCCAGGCGGGACTCCTCGATTACCTCTATCTGGGCGTGAAGCTCGGCATCTATCCCTGCCTTATCTTCGTGGGCGTGGGCGCCATGACCGACTTCGGCCCGCTGATCGCCAACCCCAAGAGCTTCCTGCTGGGAGCCGCGGCGCAGCTTGGTATTTTCCTCACGTTCATCGGCGCTTATGCGCTCGGATTCTCGCCAGCCGAGGCCGGTTCGATCGGCATCATCGGCGGCGCCGACGGTCCCACGTCGATCTACCTGACCGCGATTCTGGCTCCCGAGCTGCTCGGCCCGATCGCCGTGGCCGCCTACTCCTACATGGCCCTCGTGCCGGTGATCCAGCCGCCGATCATGCGCATGCTGACCACCGAGAAGGAGCGTAAGATCAAGATGCGCCAGCTGCGTCCGGTGTCGAAGACCGAGAAGATCCTCTTCCCGCTGATCATCACCGTGATCATCGCGCTGCTGCTGCCGTCGGCCGCTCCGCTCGTCGGCTGTCTCATGCTGGGCAACCTGATGAAGGAGTGCGGCGTGGTGGACCGTCTGTCGAAGACGGTGCAGAACGAACTGATGAACATTGTCGTCATCTTCCTGGGTCTCACGGTAGGAGCTACGGCTACGGCCGAGGCGTTCCTCAATCCGCGGACGCTGTTCATCCTCGTGCTGGGCGTGATCGCCTTCGCGATGGGAACCGCCGGCGGCGTGCTGCTCGCCAAGGTGATGAACTTCTTCTCGAAGGGCGACAACAAGATCAATCCGCTGATCGGTTCGGCCGGCGTTTCGGCCGTCCCGATGGCCGCCCGCGTGTCGCAGACCGAGGGCCAGAAGGCCGATCCCTCGAACTTCCTGCTGATGCACGCCATGGGTCCCAACGTGGCCGGCGTGGTCGGTTCGGCGGTCGCCGCGGGCATTCTGCTTTCGTTCCTCGGATAGGGAATCGCGTTCCGGGCCGCACGGCCCGATACGGTTGCAAGAGGGTTTCGGTTCGCCGGACCCTCTTTTTTGCGCCTGTGCCGTTGCAAGTCTCGCATTTTTCGCTATATTTATGAAACCTAAAACTCCTGCCTTATTATGAAACGCTTGTTTATGGTGCTTTTCGGCCTTGCGTCGCTGCATGCGGCTGCGACCGCCGCGAAAACCGCCGGAGAGGAAAAGACCCCCGGAAAAAACGCCGGTGCGGCGGCCAGCCTTTGGCCCGAAAAGATGGACCCCTCTTTTCAGGGAAGCCGTCCGGAATGCTTCAAAATCTGGGTGATCCGCAACCTGCGGTTTCCGGCCGATCGCTACGATGTCGGGGATGAGGCGAAGGTTGAAGTTGTGTTCGCCATCGACAAAAACGGGACGCTGACCGATCTGAAGGTCACGCATTGCGAGGAGCGGCATTTTGCCGACCGGCTCTGCAAGACGATCGCCCTGTCGCCGAAATGGTCGCCCGGACGGACGAAGGGGAAACCTGTAAAAACGGAGCTGGAGATGCGATTCGTCTTCCGGCTGGTCGCCCCTCCTGCGGGACAGGAGGAGCTGGGGCTTTGCGCCGAGGAGTGCGACATCCATACGACGGCCGATAGGATGCCCCTGTTCTGCGGCGCGGTCCGGACGGGTTTCGTGCGTGGGTGCAGCGGCAGGTCGACAGCCTGATGGGTCCGGGTGCGCTCACGGAGCCGCGGAAACTGATCCTGCGGTTTGTCGTCGGAAAGGACGGGCGGGTGACTCCTGCCCCCAAACCGAAATACCGGGACGAGGATGCTTTGGAACAGACGGTGCGTCAGGCCATTGCCGCGGCTCCTGCGTGGACTCCGGCGACGATTGACGGAGAGCGGGTTCGTTTCGGGGTCTCGATGCCGGTAGCCTTCGGTCCTGGGGCCGCCGGAGCGGAATACAGCGATAAAGACGCTTACCGGGTGGTCGAGGTCATGCCGAAGTTCTTCGGAGGCGGGCTGGATAAATTCCGGAGTTGGGTGATGGCTGAAGTGAGGTACCCGTCGGACATGCTGAAACGGGGCGTGCAGGGGCGTGTGGTCGCGGCATTCATCGTCGACAAGGAGGGGCGGATTACGATGGTGGAGATTCTCGAGTCGCCGCATCCGCAATTTTCGGAAGCGGTCGCTCGTGTGCTTGGACGTGCGCCGCGGTGGACGCCGGGCAGGCAGGACGGTGCGCTCGTCCGGGTGGAATACACGCTGCCGGTCGATTTCAAAATTCGCTCGGAACAGCGGTTCCCGACCGGCGCCGCCGGCCGGAACCGGGGTTCATCCCGTTCGTATTGACACAGCCGCCCGCCCGCCTGCCCGCCTGTCTGCCCGCCCGACTGCCCGCCAAGGGCGCCCGGTAACGCCGCGCTCCTGCTTCGGAATGCCGCAACTCTCCTGAATACGGGGCCGTTGCGGTTTTTTTGCGCGGTTTTCGATTTTGATTTTCATTTGTTTTTGCAGATCAGAAACTTTTTCGTACCTTTGCGCACCCGCAATGTGCGGGGAACGGATTACAATAAGTTAAATTAAACGTAAAAACAGTGGATTCATTAAGCTACAAGACTATCTCGGCGAACGCTGCGACCGTCACCAAGGAATGGGTGGTGATCGACGCTACGAACGAGGTATTGGGACGTCTTGCATCGCAGGTCGCGAAGATCCTCCGAGGCAAGAACAAGCCCAGCTACACACCCCACGTCGACTGTGGTGACTACGTCATCGTCATCAACGCGGAGAAGGTGAAGCTCACGGGCAACAAAATGACCGACAAGGTCTACACGCGTCACACCGGATACCCCGGCGGCCAGCGTTTCGCTACGCCTGCCGACTATCTGGCAAAGAAACCGACCTTCCTCATCGAGAAGGCTGTCAAAGGCATGCTGCCCAAGACCCGTCTGGGCGACAAGCTGCTGTCGAACCTGAAGGTCTATGCCGGCGCAGAGCATCCCCACGCCGCACAGAACCCGAAGACTATTAAATTAAACGAGATTAAGTAAGAGTTATGGAAGTTGTAAACACCGTAGGTCGTCGTAAGGCCGCTGTGGCTCGCGTATACGTGAAGCCGGGCAAGGGTCAGATTACAATCAACCGCAAAGCGCTTGAAGTTTACTTCCCGCTCGAAATTCTCCAATACCAGGTGAAGCAGCCCCTGCTGGCCACCAACACGGCGGAGAATTACGACATCGTCATCAACCTCGATGGCGGTGGTATCACGGGACAGGCTTCGGCCGCTCGTCTGGGCATCGCACGCGCACTGTGCGAAATCGACGCGGAGATGCGTCCGGTGCTGAAGAAGGCCGGATTCCTCACGCGCGATTCCCGCGAGGTTGAGCGTAAGAAGCCCGGTCAGCCCGGTGCACGCCGCAAGTTCCAGTTCAGCAAGCGTTAATACGCACGACCGGAATTTCGGCAACGCACGGCGACGGTTCTCAAACCACATGGATACTTATTATATATTGGGAATTTTTCATTTTTAATTCTTAATTTTTAATTAGTCTACTATCTGGTTGCCGCGCCGCGGAAAACTCCCCGGGACCGGCCAGGCCGCTACCCGGAGGGTTGAAGAAAAGAGAATTAAAATTAATCAACGAATTGAATTAAAATGTCACGTACAGATTTTAATACATTATTGGAAGCCGGTGCGCACTTCGGTCACCTGAAGCGCAAATGGAACCCCAAAATGGCTCCTTACATCTTCATGGAGAAGAACGGCATCCACATCATCGACCTGCACAAAACCGTCCTGAAGATCGATGAGGCTGCTGCGGCCATCAAGCAGATCGCCAAGAGCGGTCGCCGCGTGCTGTTCGTAGCGACCAAGAAACAGGCCAAGGACATTGTTGCCGAAAAGGTGGCAGCCGTCGGTATGCCTTACGTCACCGAGCGTTGGGCCGGCGGTATGCTGACAAACTTCCCCACCATACGTAAAGCCGTCAAGAAAATGTCCACCATCGACAAGATGGCGACCGACGGCACGTTCGATAATTTCTCCAAGCGCGAAAAACTCCAGATCTCCCGCCAGCGTGCGAAACTGGAGAAGAACCTCGGCTCGATCGCCGACCTGACGCGTCTTCCGGCGGCTCTGTTCGTCGTCGACGTACAGAAGGAGGCCAACGCCGTGAAGGAGGCCAAACGCCTCAGCATCCCCGTATTTGCAATGGTAGACACTTGTTGTGATCCGACCGACATTGATTACGTTATCCCTGCAAATGACGATGCCACCAAGTCGATCGCCGTGGTTCTCGAAGCCATGTGCGCCGCTATCGCCGAGGGCACCGAGGAGCGCAAGCTCGAAAAGGAGAAGGAGGCACAGGAGGCTGACGCCGAGGGTGCAACCGTTAAGAAGGAGGGCAAGCCCCGCATCAAGAAGGCCGTGAAGGCTGCGATTGATGCCGAGGAGGCTGCCGTGGCAGAGGTTGTCGCCGCTGTCGAGACTCCCTACGAGGAGCCTGCTGCCGCTCCCGCAGAAGCAGCCGAAGTTGTTGCTGAAGCAGCCGAGACCGCCGAGGAAAAGGCAGAATAATTGTATTTACGAACCTTATAGAGAAAGGACAAGATTATGGAAATCAAAGCTGCTGATGTAATGAAGCTCCGCAAGATGACCGGCGCCGGTATGATGGACTGCAAGAAGGCCCTCATCGAAGCCGAAGATGATTTTGCCCGCGCTCAGGACATTATCCGCGAGAAAGGTAAGCTCATCGTCGCCAAGCGCGCCGACCGCACCGCTACCGAGGGTGTCGTCGTTACGAAGATCGTAGGCCAGAAGGCTTACATCCTCTGCCTGGCGTGCGAGACCGACTTCGTGGCCCAGAACTCCGAGTATTCGGCTTCGGCCGAGGCCATGCTGGAGGTCGCCGTGAAGAACGACGCTGCCGACCGCGATGCGCTGATGGCTGCGAAAAACGCAGAGGGCCGCACCGTCGAGGAGATGGTGACCGAGAAATCGGGTCAGACGGGCGAGAAGATCGAGCTGGCTTACTACGGCCGCATCGAGGCTCCCTACTGCGCCGCTTACGTGCACTTCAACAAGAAGCTGGGTACGATCCTGGGCTTTAACAAGGAGATTCCCGCCGAGGTCGCACACACCGTGACCATGCAGGCTACGGCCATGGCTCCCGTTTCGATCTCGGAGGTGGACTGCCCCGCAGAGGTTGTGGAGCACGAGCGCAAGATCGCCGTGGAGGCCATGAAGCAGGACCCCAAGAACGCCAACAAACCCGAGGCCATTCTGGAGAAGATCGCCGAAGGCAAGATGCGCAAGTTCTTCGAGGAGAACACGCTGCTGGCCCAGCCGGTGGTAGGCGAGAAGGAGTCGATCGCCGACTACATCCACAAGGCCGACAAGGATGCCACGGTCGTGGCTTACAAGCGGTTCGCTCTGGGCGAATAGTCCAGGCCGATTTATGTGAAAACAGACCGGAGCGATCCGGTCTGTTTTTTTTGTTGCCATTTGCGGCTCTCCGCAGGAACCACGGCGGATATTTCCGCACATCCCTCGAAATCCCCGGACGGGACGCACTCCGGCGCTACCCGTCCGGGGATTTTCTCTCCCGGTCTCTTCCGTGGGCTGCCGTAAAAAAGCAGGGCTGTCGAAAGCCCTGCCTTTTTCATTTCCAGCCCGAATACCAGAGCACGCGCAGCACCTGCCGTCGCAGCCAGGGCGGGATCGCGAGCCAGAGGCGCGATCGGAGCTGCCAGCCGGGGGAGTCGCAGCCGACGACGCGGCCCGAGGCGCGGATGACCCGGACGGCGATGCCGGCGACGTCGCGTGTCGTGCACTGTTCCGTGATGCGGTAGTTCCCGTCGCCCGCGAGTGTGAGGCGGTCGCCGTCGCGGCGGACGATGCGGTGGAGGATGTGGCGGCCGCAGCAGCGGAACAGCACCACGTCGCCCGGTCGCAGGCGCGCGGGGTCGGTGCAGGGCGTCAGCACGACCTGGTCGCGCTCGCTGCGCAGCAGGGGCCGCATGCTGTGGCCCTTCATGCGGATCTGAACCTCGCGGCCTTCGGAGAGCATCGCCTCGACCTCGGCGAAGAAGAGTTGGTTGGGGAGCAGGATCATAGCGTCGCGTCGTTGAAAACCGTTCGGCAGGCGAGCTGCGCCGCCGCTGCGTCGGGCAGGCACTCCAGGTGGTAGACGGGAACCTGTGCGATCAGCCGGGAGAGCAGGCCGCAGGTGTCGTCCGAAAGCCGTTCGTCGCGGGCGAAGGCCGGGGGTGCGGAGGGGAGCAACGCTCCGATGGACTCGATCGGCCGCAGGCGGCGGATGCGGTTGTGCGGGGCTTGCGAGAGCCGTACGACGGCGGCTATCGGGCAGCTCTCGTTGCGGTAGCAGGGCGTTTTGCCGCTCCACGGCGATCCGTGGACGAGGGCTTCGCTGTCCGTGGCCCGGATGATCGGACTGTCGTCGTTGAGCAGTTCCGCACCCGGGATATGCTCCCGCCACAGCCGCGTGTGGGTGCTTTTGCCTGTTCCCGATTCGCCGAGGAACAGCACTCCCCGGCCGCGGTAGCGGATCACCGAGGAGTGGAAGGCCACGGCTCCGAGGGGCAGCGCCGCGATGTTGAAAAGAATCCAGACCCCGAACCGGAACAGCGCGGGATTGTGTCCGGGGGTGATGTCGCTACGGGCCGCCGCCGCGCCGTAGGCCATGCGGTAGCGGGCCGGGGCGCTGCCGTCGCGGGGCGTCATTTCGAGCAGGTAGCCCGCCGCGTCGGTCCCGAAACGGCAGTCGGCGTCGGCGTCGGGAAACTCGAAGATGTCGAGTTCGCGGTAATCGGCTTCGGCCGGAATCCGGGGGACGATTTCCAGCGCGAGGTCCGCAGGGCCGGCGCCGAGTGTCAGGAACGGGCGCAGGGCCCGGGTGAAATGCTCTCCCGTGCAGGCGTCGGGCAGGGAGACGCGGATATTGGCGATCGTATAATTCATAAAGCGGTTGTTAGCGTTCATTTTTTTTCGCGCCGGCGGTGCAAGGATATACTCTGCCGTACGAGCTGGGTGAATCGTAGGCCCTCTCCCTCGCTGGGAGAGGGTCGCAGCTGGCGGATGGGAATAAGGGACGGCTTCCGATTCTTCATCTTATTTTTCCAGCGTTATGATTCGGTCGCAGTATTCGAGCGAGGTTTCGCGGTGGGCGATCACCAGCAGCGTAAGGCCCGGATTCCGCGCGGCGATCGCGGCGATCGAACGGTTGATCTCCCCTTCGGTGCGGCTGTCGAGCGCCGAGGTCGCCTCGTCGAAGAAAAGCACGTCGGCGCGGCGGTAGAGGGCGCGTGCGATGCCGATGCGCTGCCGCTGTCCGCCCGAGAGGCGGCTGCCGCATTCGCCGACGGGGGTGTCGATCCCCAGGGGCAGCGAAGCGATGAATTCGCCCAGCTGGGCCGCTTCGAGGGCTTCGGTGACCCGCCGGCGGTCGATTTCGGCGTCCGGGACGCCCGGTGCGACGTTGGCCGCGAATGTTCCGTCGGTGAGGAACAGACGCTGCGAGACATAGCCGATGCGGTTCTGCCATGCCCGGCGGTTTGCGGCGGTGAGGGGCGTGCCGTCGACGGCGATTTCTCCCGACGTGGGTTCGTAAAGGCCCAGCAGGAGGTTGAAAAGGGTGGTCTTGCCTGCGCCCGACGCCCCGCGGATGCCGATGCGTTCGCCCTTGCGGATGGTGAGCGTGAGGCCGTGGAAAAGTTCCCGGCTCTCTTCGGTGAAGCGGAACGAGAGGTTGCGGACCGAGATTTCGCGCTCGAAGGGCAGCGTTTCGCGCGTCGGGACCTCGGGGTGCGCGGAGGCCGGCTCGTGGAGGGCCGCTTCGCGCAGGATGGGGATGGTGTAGCGGTTGTAGCGGATCGTGGCCCAGCCCGACATGATGCCGCGCACGGAGGGCATCAGCCGCAGGGTCGCCACGGCGAAGACGCCGAACAGCAGCTGCGACTGCCCGCCGCCGAAGCTCACGGCCGCCAGCAGGGCCATGCCCACGGCAAGCCCGATCTCGGTGAAGAGTTGGGGCAGCTGGCCGATGTCGGCCTCGCGCGAGCGGGTGCGCACCACTTCGTCCATCGTGCGGTCGAAGGCGCGGAGCATCCCCGGGAAGGCGTCGCTCAACTCGATGTCGGCGTATCCCCGGAAGGTCTCGGCCACGAGGCGGGACTTCTCGCGCTGGGCGCGGTTCTCCTGTTCGCCGTAACGGTTGATGCGGTTGCGGACCAGCGCGTAGTAGAGCCACACCGCGGGGAGGAAGATCACGACGGAGAGCAGCGCCGCGAGAGGCGTGTAGAGAGCCAGCGAGGCGAACAGCAGGACGAAGAGCATCGCCTCGGCGATCATCGCGGCGGCGGGGCGCAGGACCCCGGCGGCGAATGCCAGGCAGACGACGTTGACGTTGCGCGCCAGCACCGAGGAGTTCGAATTGTTGATGAAGGCCAGACCCCGGTCGTGGTAGGCGATGTAGAGGCGGCGCGAAAGGGTGCGGTAGAGGTCGTAGATGTAGCGGCGTTCGGCGCGTGCCAGCAGGAAGTTGACGCCGCATTTGAGGACGATGAACCCCACGACGGCCCCGCAGACCGCGAGTGCGAACGTGCGCGGCGAAGCGACGCCCGACCAGACGTAGACCGTCGCCAGCGGCCCGTCGCCCTCGAATCCCGCGGGGTCGAGCACCAGCGTCAGCACCGGCAGCAGGGCCGCGAGTCCCGCCAGGTTCAGCACGGCGCGCAGCACGAGGGTCGCGGCGATGCGGAGACCCCGGCGGCGGAATGCGGCGGGAAGGCTTCGGAGGATGCTTCTCATGGCTCCACTTTTTCGATTTTACCCAGTTTCACATACCACAGATACCCCTCGGCCGGGGCATAACCCATTTCGCCCAGCAGGCGGAGGTATTCGCGCATCTGCCGGCGGTGGCGTTCGGCGTCGCGCAGGCCGAACTTGTAGTCGACGACGACGACCCGGCGTCCGTCGATCATCACGCGGTCGGGACGCCGCGTCGACCCTCTGCCGGGGATGATGATTTCGTTTTCGTTGCGCACGCGCTCCCAGCCTCCGCCGAACCATTCGCGCACCTCGGGGTGTTCCAAGGCCCGGGCGATCATCTGCCGCAGGGTCGCGGCATCGGCTTCGGACAGCGTGCCGTCGGCCTGCATGCCGCGCACGGCCTCGTGGATTCCGGCCTCGTCGTCGGCCTGCTCGAAGGCCCTGTGCATCAGGATGCCGAGGTTCCGGGGCGAGAGCTCGACCTCGCCGCCGTCCTCGAAATAGCGTTGCGAGGGGAGCCGCAGCCGCAGGTCAGCCTGCGCCGTGGGGTACTCCTCCAGAATGACGTGCTCGGCCTCGGAGCGTTTCGAACCGCCCGCGACGGGGCCCGCGAACTCCCCGAAAGCGAAGTGTTCGCCCGCTTCGTCGATGGTGCAGCTGCCTTCGAAGTCGCCCAGCAGGGCCTTGTCGCCGTCGGTTGCGATGCTCTGGAGCAGCAGCCCCCCGACCGTGCGGCCGCCCTTCTGCGGGATGAAGATGTGCAGCGACTCGGCGGCGCGCGTGAGGGCCACGTACAGCAGGTTGACGTTGTCGACGTGGGCGTAGACCAGCTCGCGGTAGTACTCCGACGAGAAGCCCGATTCGGCCATCGCCTTCTTGTACCTCACCGGGAAGCGGCCGATCGCTTCGGCCCCGTCGCCGCGGGCCTCGGCCCAGACGATGTTCTGCACCGTGCCGCTCGACTTGGGGTCCGGCGACCACGAGCAGTAGGGGATGAGCACGGCCCGCTTTTCAAGCCCCTTGGCCTTGTGGATGGTGGTGATCTCGACCGTCGTGGCGCTCTCCTCGACCGACAGCGAGCGGTTTTTGCCCGTCTCCTCCCACCAGCGGAGGAACAGCGCTATGTCGGCGATTTTCGTTGCGCAGAACGAGATGATCTGCTCGTGGATGGCCTGGAGGTAGGCCGTCTGCCGACGGTCGCCTTGCAGGGCGTGCCGCATGACGATCCGCTCGAACGCCTCCTCGGGCGACAGGAGCCGCACCGAGCGGAAAAAATCGCGTTCCGAATCGTCGAGCGGCCGGTCGAACGGGCGGCCGAGGTAGTGGTTGTAGACGGCGCGCGAGAGCGAGTCGTCGGGGTTGAGCGCCAGCCGCAGGGCCGCGGCGATGAACGAGCTGACGGGGGCGTTGCCCACGATCAGAGCCTCCTGGGTCATCACGTCGAAACGGTAGCGCGGGTCCTCGTTGCGGCGTTTGAAGTCGAGCAGTTCGGCGGCGACCTTCGCGCCGTCGGTGGCCCCGCGCACGAGGATCATAATGTCGCACGGCCGGAATCCCTTGTCGATCAGCGCGCAGATGCGCTCCACGACGGGCGGCCGCTCGGCGAAGGTCTCGACCGAGACGTAGCCCGGGTGTTCGGCCTTGCGGCGCGGGAGCTGGGCATGTCCGCGGTAGGCGTCGGCGAGGGTGTCGCGCAGCGCGGCGGCCTCCGCGGGATCGACGGAACCCTCCTCGGAGGCCTTTGCGAGGGTTTCGTTCAGCGCACGGTTGTCCGCGGCGACGATCCGTTCGATGATGCGGTTGTTGAAGGCGACCACCGCGGGGAGGCTCCGCCAGTTCTCCCGCAGCACCTCGACTTGGGTGTCGCCCGCGCCCAGCGCCTGCTGGGCCTCGCCGTGGAGGATTTTCCAGTCGCCGCCCCGCCAGCGGTAGATCGACTGCTTGATGTCGCCCACGATCAGCACCGAGGTCTCCTCCGACTGCGCCATGGCGTTTTGCAGCAGGGGCAGGAAGTTTTCCCACTCCTTCAGGGAGGTGTCCTGGAATTCGTCGATCATAAAACGCTCGAAACGGTTGCCCACCTTCTCGTAGATGAACGGCGCGTCGTTGTGGCCGATGAACTCCGAGAGGACGTATTTGGTTTCCGAGAGGAGCATCATGTTCTGCTCGTCGCACAGCTGCTGCACCCGCTTGTAGAGGTCCGACAGCAGGGCGAAGCTGCGGTAGTTCTCCTTCAGCAGGTCGCAGGTGTTCCAGCTCTTGCGGTTGGCGTCGTAGATGTCGCACATTTCGCGCAGCAGGGGTTGCAGCTCGGGGGCCAGCGCCTGCGCGGGCGATCCCTTGGCGCCCCAGCCCTCGGGCGCGGCGGCCATCTTGGCCACCGTCGCGCCGTAGGGTTTCAGTTCGCCCGCGGCGACGGTGAAGAAATAATTGGCGAAGCTGCGGCTCTTGCCCGAAAAGTCGGCGGCCGTAAGTCCGGCCCGGGAGATGATCGCAACGGCCCGGGCGGCGGTCTGCTGCAATTGCTTTTTGGTCGCCTCGGCCTGCGCCGCGGCGCGCGATACGATCCGGCCCAGTTCCTCGCGCGACCGCGGCACCGACAGCGCGTCCTTGTTCTTCTCCTTGAACAACTCGCCGCCGAGCGAAAGGATGCCGTCGCGGATGTCCCATTTGCGGCCCTCGTCGATGCGCTCCTGCACGAACTCCGTGAGCCAGCGTTGCAGGTCGCGGTCGACGGTGATCTGCTCGATGAGCGTGTCGGCGCCCTTCGACAGCACCGAAGCCGTCTCGATCTCGACATTGTAATTGAGGTCGATGCCCAGCTCCTTGATGAAGGCCCGCAGGATGCGCTGGAAGAAGGTGTCGATCGTCAGCACCGTGAAGCGCGAGTAGTCGTGCAGGATTTTCGAACGCACCTCGGCGGCGCGTTTGCGCACCGAACGCTCGTCGAGCGACAGCTCGCGGCAGAGGTTTCCCAGATAGGGGCTTGCGCCTCCCGAGGCCAGACGGTGGATCTCCTTCAGGATGCGCGATTTCATCTCCTCGGTGGCCTTGTTCGTGAAGGTCACGGCGAGGATGTGGCGGTAGAGGCCCGGCTGGTCGATCACGTCGCGGACGTACTTGTAGGCCAGCTGGTAGGTTTTTCCCGATCCGGCGCTTGCATTCAGAATCTTCGCTCTCACTGTCCGAAATTTCGTTTTAATGGGTAAAAATACAAAACAAATCCCGAACTTCGCAATAATTTTGTAATTTAGCGGAGCTAAAACAAGATCTTGTTATGAAGAAAATGATTCTGACGGCCGTGATGCTGGCCGCCGCAGCGCTCTGCCGGGCGCAGCAGCCCGCCGAAACCGGGGAACGCCGCGAATGGCTCACGTCGTTTACAGCCGTCGAAGTGTCGGCGCCGCTCGACGTCAAATTCGTGCAGGTTCCCGACACCGAAGCCCCCAAGATCGTCTACGACACCAAAGGTTCCTATACGACCAAATTCCGCGCCGAGGTGAAGGACAAGGTGCTGCGCATCACGGAACGCTCCGACGCCCGCCGGCCCGACCGCACTTCGGTGACGGTTTATTACAATTCGCTGGAGCGCGTCGCCATTGCCGACGCCGTGGCGACGTTCGACAGCACGCTGGTGGCCACGGTCCTCGACCTGACCGTGGGCGGCATGGCGCAGGTGACGGCCCGGATGGATGTCAAGGACCTGAAAATGGAGCTTACGGGCAAGAGCACGGCGACGCTGACGGGCGCGGTGCGCTACCTTTCGCTGTTCGTCTCGACCGGAAAGCTCGAAGCCGCGGGGCTGGAGGTGATGGCCGCCGAGGCCAACGTCACCAGTTCGGGCGTTGCCGCGCTGTGGGTGACCGACCGTTTCCAGGGCAAAACCTCGACCGGGGGCAAGATCACCTACAAGGGCGCTCCGCCCATCGTGCGCAGCGGAGCGAAGTTCATGGGCGGCGACATCACAAGGGTGGAGTGATTCGCAATTCATAATTCATAATTCATAATTTTGACTTTGCTGAAGTCGGTTTTAAACGTCTGCAAACTAAATTATTGTGAATTGTGAATTTTGCATTATATGAAAACCTTTCTCCACGAAGTTGCCGAAGACCTCTATGCCCGTTACGGCGAAGGGCTTTCCGAAAGGGCGATCCTCTTTCCGTCGCGTCGTGCGCGGCTGTTCTTCGTCGACGCCCTGACGGGCATCGCCGGGCGTCCGATGTGGCAGTCCCGGTGGGTGACGGTCGACGATCTGACGACCGAGATTTCGGGACTCCGCACCGGGGACCGCGTGCGGCTGATCACCGAACTCTACAAAATCTATTCGGAATACCACGCCGAGCCGTTCGACAAGTTCTATTTCTGGGGCGACATGCTCCTGACGGATTTCGACACCATCGACAAATACCGGATCGACGCCGCGATGCTGTTCCGCAACATCTCGGAGATCAAGGAGATCGAGGCCGACATTTCGTACCTTACTCCCGCGCAGCTGCAAATCCTGCGTTTCTGGTCGACGCTCGCCGACGAAACCGATCTCTCGGAGGAGAAGCGCCGCTTCCTGGCGATCTGGAAGACCCTGGGGCCGGTTTACGCCCGCTTCCGCGAACGGCTCTCCGAGCTGGGCATCGCCTACAACGGCATGGTCCAGCGGGCCGCCGCCGACCGCATCCGCGGCGAGGGGTATGCCTTTCCCGAGGCGCGGCAATATGTCGTGGCGGGATTCAACGCCCTGTCGGAGTGCGAGAAACAGCTATTCCGCTTCCTCTCGACGGCTGCCGAGACCGATTTCTACTGGGATTACGACTCCTATTATAAAGACCGCCCCGAGCAAGAGGCCGGAATGTTCGTGCGCGAGAACGTCGTGCAGTTCCCGCCGCGCGGGGACGTGTCGCACGACAACATGGAGCGTCCGAAGGAGCTGACCGCCGTGGCCGCCGTGTCGAACGCCGTGCAGTGCAAGCATGCCGCCGCGATCCTGCGGGAACTGGCCGCACGGGGGCCGCTGGACAAGCGCACCGCCGTGGTGCTGACCGATGAAAACCTGCTCCTGCCGCTGCTCTACGCCCTGCCGCCCGAGATCGGGAAGGTCAACGTCACGATGGGCTATCCGCTGCGGGCCAGCCTGGCCTACACCTTCGTCGAACGCCTCGTGGAGTTGCAGGCCCACCGCCGCACGAAGGGCGCAGGATGCACGTTCTACCATGCCGACGCCGTGGGCATTCTCGCGCACCCCTACGTCGCGGACAGCGATGCCCGCGAGACCCGCGCCATGCAGGACGAGATCGTGCGCGAACGGCGCATTTCGGTCGACGCCGCATGGCTGGGACGCAACGACCTGCTGCGGATGATCTTTTCGCCCGCCGCCGCGTGGCGCGAGCTGTCCGACTGGCTGCTGCGGGTCGTCGCCGCCGTGGCCCGGACGCCCTACGAGGGCGACGACCGGCGTCAGCGCGTGGAGTTTCTGGCCGTGATTTCGGAGGAGATTTCCAAACTCCGCAATTCGCTGGACGAGTGCGACATCGAGTTGACGACGGAGGTTTACACCTCGCTGCTGCGTCGCCATTTGCAGACCGTGCGCATCCCCTACGAGGGCGAGCCGCTCGAAGGGGTGCAGGTCATGGGCATCCTCGAAACCCGCAACCTCGATTTCGAAAACGTCGTCCTGCTCTCGATGAACGACGACAACTTCCCGGGCAACCACATGGCGCAGGCGTCGTTCGTGCCCTACAACCTGCGGGCGGCCTACGGACTGCCCACGCCCGAGCACCACGAAGGGGTTTACGCCTACTATTTCTACCGCCTCGTGCAGCGCGCCCGGCGGGTGTGGATGCTCTACTGCTCGCACGCCGACGACAAATCGACGGGCGAACCGAGCCGCTACATCTACCAGCTCGACTACGAGAGCGGATTTCCCGTCCGGAAGGTCGAGGTGGGTGTGGATGTCAACCTCGCCGAGACCGATCCGATCGAGGTGGCCAAGGACGAGGGGATCATGCAGCGTCTCGGACGCTTCACCGACCCAGAATCGAAGGCCACGCTCTCGCCGACGGCTTTCTTCCGCTATGTGGCCTGTCCCCTGCGGTTCTATTTTCACTCCGTGGCGCGTCTCCAGGCCGACGACGAGATCGCCGAGGAGGTCGACGCCCCGATGTTCGGCACGATCCTTCACGCCGCGGTGCAGAAACTCTATGCCCGGATCGTGGGCGAGGCGCACCCCGGCGAGACCCTGCGGGCGATGATCCGCACGGGTGAGATCGCCGCGGCGGTCGAGGCGGCGATCAACGAGAATTATTTGCAGGACCCCGCGGCCACGACCGACGACTATACGGGCAACCTGCTGCTGGTCAAAGACATCGTTACACGCTATCTGCGGGGCGGGGTGATGCCCTACGATGCGGCGCACGACGGCTTCACGGTCACGGGGCTGGAGCAGGAAGTGGCATACGGATTCGATTTCACGGCGGCGGGCCGCCCCCTTTGCATGAAGTTCGCGGGCATCGCCGACCGCATCGACGCGCTGGACGACGGAACGCTGCGCGTGGTGGACTACAAGACCGGGGCGCCGCACCTGGAGTTCGCCGGGATGGAGAGCCTTTTCCGCGGCGAGGGCAAACAGCGGCTTTCGAACATCCTCCAGACCTTGCTCTACGCCATGATGCTCTACCGCACGCGGGGCGTCGACGCCGAACCCGCGCTCTACTACGTGCGGGCGATGAACCGTCCCGACTATCTGCCGACGCTCGACGACCGGGAAACGGGCGTCCGCGGCGGACGTTACACGCTTTATGCCGAACGGTTCGAGGAGTTGGTGCGCCAAACGCTGGCGGAGCTCTACGATCCCTCGGTGCCCTTCCGCCAGTGCGAGGACGCCGACACCTGCAACTTCTGCGATTTCAACGTGATTTGCAAGAGGTAGTTTTTGCGGCCTGCGGCCGCGGGATTTCATGTACTTTTTTCCGCAAAAAGTACCAAAAACTCCCCGACGGATGCCTTTGCCTGCGACGAACCGGCTAACGCTGGCTCCGGGCGACTATTCGCGGGGGCGCACGCGCCCCGTCCCTTCCGCTTGCGCTTTTAGCCGGTCCGTCGCTTAACGGCCCCGGCATCGAGTCGGGATCGGATTGTCTCCAAGATTTAAGTCTACAATTTCACCACGAAATAGGACGCTCCGCTGCGGCGTGCCGCCTCGATGCCGATTGCGGAATCCTCGAAGATCAGCGTCTCGCGCGGCGTGCAGCCTTCGCGGCGCATGGCCTCCAGAAAACAGTCCGGAGCGGGTTTCGGACGCTCCACGTCGGCGCCCGAGAGAATGCCGTCGACACGGCCCAGCGGCGCTGCGGGGTCCGTTCCGCCGGAGTGGAAGCCCGTTTCGGAGACCCCGCCCTCTGCCGTGGGGCCGCCGATTCCCAGGTGGCGCATCACGTTGTCGATGTTGGCCCGGCTGCCCGTCGAGACCACCCACACGCGGCCGCCGCCGGCGCGGAACTGCCGGCAGAACGTCCACAGGGGTTCGTTGAGCCGCACGGTGTCGAAAAACGTGGGGTAGAGGGCGATCTTGCGAAGCCGCAGCCGCTCGCGTTCGGCGGGGTCGGCGATTCCGAAGCGTGTGAGAAACTCGTTGCACCGCATTCCGAAGTAATTGGCGGCGTACTCCTCCTCGGTGAGCGTGTAGCCCGCCTCGCCGAGGGCCGCGACGTAGGAGAGCGTGTTGGCCCGCCGGGTGTCGGCCAGCGTGCCGTCGAAATCGAGCAGAAGAAGGCGGATTTCAGAATTTTCCATTTTTCGGTTTGCTATTCGGTCGAAGGCGTGTATCGGCTATGACTCGTTCCAAAGGCTCGTTGCCGCCTGAATCCCGGCTCTTGGCCGGGTCAGTCGAACGACTGCATGCCGGTCTGGGCGATGCGCATCAGGCGTTGGTACTCGGTGGGGGTCAGCTCCATGAAGAAATAGTGGATCGGGTCGACGCGCATGCCGTCGAGCCGCACTTCGTAGTGGAGGTGGGGGGCCAGCGAAAGGCCCGTGTCGCCCGAGAGGGCGATGATGTCGCCCCGCCGCACGGTCTGGCCCTTGCGGACGTTGATCTTCGAGAGGTGGCTGTACGAGGTTTCGTAGCCGTTGCCGTGGTCGATCACCACGGTCTGGCCCTGCGTCGAGTTGCGCTGCGCCGCGTCGCGCACCACGCCGTCGGCCGTGGCGAAGACGCGCGAACCCTCGGGGATGGTGTAATCCACGCCCTGATGCGATTGCAGCGTCTTGTAGAAGGGGTGGATGCGCATGCCGTAGGAGGCTGTGAGCAGCGTCAGCTGCTTGTTGATCACGGGCTGGATCGAGGGGATGTTGTCGCACCTGCGGCCCGCCGTGTCGATGCGCGCCTGCAGTTCGAGGTACGAGGCGTTGAGCGTTTCGAGCTGTCGTTCCATCTCGCTCACCCTCTCGCGCAGTTCGCGTTTGAGCTGACGCGTCGAGCGGCCCACGATCTTTTCGTAGGTCGAACTCTGCCGCTGTTCGTGCTCCGAGTCGAAATCGTACGGCTCCGACTCGAAGAGGATGCGGAAAACGTTGCGGTCGCGTTCCGAAAGGTTTCCCAGAACGGTCGAGAGCGAGTCGTACCGGGCGGACAGCGCCTCGTATTCGCGGCGCAGGCGGTCGGTCGAGTGCTTCATCTGGTATTCGAACGGCGTGTCGAAGAAGACCGAGAAGCCCACGTAGTAGAGCACCGCCATCCCCAGCCACACGAAAAGGTGGACCGTGGCGCGGATGATCCGCTGCTTGCGCCGCCTGCGCCTGCGCAGACGCTCTAAATCCTTTTTACCTGCCATGTCAGAGCTTTTCGAAGTTGGTCTCGCGCATGTTCTCCATCAGGCGTTCGTACTCCTCGGGGGTCATGTTGCGGTTGAAATAGTTGATCGGGTTGACGGGCACGCCCTTGTGGATCACCTCGTAGTGGAGGTGGGGGCCCGTCGAACGCCCCGTGTTGCCCGTCCGGGCGATGATCTGGCCGCGCGTGACGCGCTCGCCGGGTTTCACGAGCACCTCGTTCAGGTGGGCGTAGCGCGTCTTGTAACCGAATTCGTGGTTGAGCAGCACCTGCTTGCCGTAGCCGCCGTTGAAGCCGCTGGCCGAGGCTGTTTCGACCACGGCGTCGCCCGTGGCGTAGACCGGAGTGCCGCGGTCGCAGCCGAAGTCGATGCCCGTGTGGGGGCGGATGTAGCCCAGCACGGGGTGCATGCGGCGCGCGCTGAAGGCGCCGATGTGGTTGTTGTGCAGCGCCGAGCGGTCGATGGGCCAGATGGCCGGGACGGCTGCCGAGAGCTGCTCCTTGTTCTTCGAGAACTGCTGCAATTCGTCGAACGACACCGATTCGAGGTAGATCGTCCGGGCCAGCGCGTCCAGCTGCCGCCATGTCCCGACCATCAGCGGGGCGTAGTCGTCGTCGGCGAGCGGGGCGTATTTCGAATCGGGGTAGGGTTGCCACACGCCCGGGATCGAGAGCGTGTCGGTCGAGAAGAGCGAGCGGTAGACGTAGTTGTCGCGGTGGCGTATTTCGTCGACGCGCTGCTGGGCGGTGCGGATGCGGTCCTGGAGAATGCGGTATTTGATCACCGTCTCGCGGTTGTCGCGCAGGATGCGGTACATCTTGGGCGTGTAGAAGAAGTAGGAGAAGAGGACGTTGGCGATCGACACGAGGATGAATCCGATCAGGATCTTGCGGATCTGGCGGTAGGTGCGGAGCCGGAACGGGGCCGTCATCACGCCGTGCGTGAGAACCTGCGCCTCGTGTGTCAGCTCCTCTGCGCCTGTCCGAAGCGTTTCGGTTCCGAATCTGTGTCCTTTTTCGCCCATCGCGGAAAAATCTCCTTTAATAGGATGCAAATTTAGTTTAAAATGTGTAATTTTGCAACCCGAAATCAAGAACGTGAAAATAGGATAAATCAATATATCATGGAGTCAAATAAAATTCGTCAGGCCTTTCTCGACTTCTTCGAGTCGAAAGGGCATGCTATCGTGCCTTCGGCCCCGATGGTCGTCAAGGGCGACCCCACGCTGATGTTCACCAACGCGGGCATGAACCAGTTCAAGGACATCTTCCTGGGCAACGCCCCCCGCAAGTATCCGCGTGCGGCCGATACGCAGAAATGTCTGCGCGTTTCGGGCAAGCACAATGACCTGGAGGAGGTCGGCCACGACACCTACCACCATACGATGTTCGAGATGCTGGGCAACTGGTCCTACGGCGATTACTTCAAGAAGGAGGCGATCGAGTGGGCCTGGGAACTGCTCCACGGCGTCTACGGACTGCCCGCCGAGCGGATGTACGCCACGGTGTTCGAAGGTTCGGAGGAGGACGGCGTGCCGTTCGATCAGGAGGCTTACGACTACTGGCTCCGGTACCTGCCCGCGGACCATATCATCCGCGGCAACAAGCACGATAATTTCTGGGAGATGGGCGAGACGGGACCCTGCGGACCCTGCTCGGAAATCCACTTCGACCTGCGCGACGAGGCGGAGATCGCCGCCAAACCGGGCCGCGAGATGGTCAACGCGAGCCATCCGCAGGTGATCGAGATCTGGAACCTCGTCTTCATGCAGTTCAACCGCAAGGCAAACGGCTCGCTGGAGGAACTTCCCGCGCGCAACGTCGACACGGGCATGGGCTTCGAGCGCCTCTGCATGATCCTCCAGGGCAAGAAGTCGAACTACGACACCGACGTTTTCCAGCCCACGATCGGCCGCATCGCGGAGATGTCGGGCAAGAAATACGGCGAGGACCGGAAGGCCGACGTGGCCATGCGCGTGATCGCCGACCACCTGCGAGCCATCGCCTTCTCGATCGCCGACGGCCAGCTGCCGTCGAACGTCAAGGCGGGTTATGTCATCCGCCGCATCCTGCGCCGCGCCGTGCGCTACGGCTACACCTACCTCGGCTTCACCGAGCCGACGCTCTGCCGCCTGGTTCCCGGACTGGTCGGGCAGATGGGCGGCCAGTTCCCCGAACTGAAGGCCCAGCAGGGACTGATCGAAAAAGTGATCGAGGAGGAGGAGTCCTCGTTCCTGCGCACGCTCGCCACGGGCATCAACCTGCTGGACGGCGTGATCTCCAGAACCAAAGGCGAAGGCAAGGAGCTTATTTCGGGCAAGGACGCCTTCGAACTCTACGATACGTTCGGTTTCCCGATCGACCTCACGGAGTTGATCGCCCGCGAACAGGGCGTCGGCGTGGACCTCGCCGCCTTCGAGAAGGAGTTGCAGGCCCAGAAGGAGCGTTCGCGCAACGCCGCCGCCGTCGACACCGACGACTGGGTGGAGCTGTTCCCCATCCGCGAGAGCATCTTCACGGGCTACGACACGCTGACCGAGAAGGTCCGCATCGCACGCTACCGCCGCGTCACGTCGAAGGGCAAGACGTCGTACCAGCTGGTTTTCGACCGCACGCCGTTCTACGGCAACTCGGGCGGCCAGGTCGGCGACATCGGTATGATCGAGAGCGCCAACGAGCGCATTCCGGTCGTGGCCACCGAGAAGGAGAACGGCCTGATCATCCATATCGTGAACCAGCTCCCGGAGAACCCCGCGGCCGAATTTACGGCCCGGGTGGACCCTGAAAAACGGCAGGCCGCAGCCAACAACCACACCGCCACGCACCTCATGCACGAGGCGCTGCGCAAGGTGCTCGGCGCGCATGTCGAGCAGAAGGGTTCGCTGGTGACGCCCGAAATCCTGCGTTTCGACTTCTCGCATTTCCAGAAGGTGACGCCCGAGGAGCTGCGCAAGGTGGAGCAACTCGTCAACCGGGCCATCCGCGCCAACTATCCGCTCGTGGAGAACCGCGAGGCTACGAAGGAGGAGGCCGAGAAGTGCGGTGCGATGATGCTCTTCGGCGAGAAATACGGCGACAAGGTCCGCATGGTCCGCTTCGGGTCGTCGGTCGAACTGTGCGGCGGTACGCACACCGGCGCCACGGGCAATATCGGCTTCTTCAAGATTCTCTCGGAGAGCGCCATTTCGGCCGGCGTGCGCCGTATCGAGGCTGTCACGGGCGAGCAGGCCGAGAAGGTGCTCTATGCCGCCGAGGACACGATGCGCAACATCGCCGAATACCTCAATAACCCGCAGGTCGTGCAGGCCGTGAAGAAGATGCTCGAAAGCAACGAGACCCTCTCGAAGGAGGTCGAGTCGATGCGCCGCGAGCAGGTGGCCCAGTGGGCCGACAAGATCGCCGCATCGACGCCCGAGCGTCACGGCATGCAGCTTTTCGCCATGCAGACCGACCGCCGTCCCGACTTCGTGAAGGACCTGGCCTACAACCTGCGCCAGCGTTCGCCCAGGCTGGTCTTCGTCGTGGGTTCCGTCTGGGACGGGAAGCCGACACTGACGGTGATGCTGGGCGACGAGATCACGGCCTGCGGCGTGAATGCCGGAGCCGTCGTGCGCGAGGCCGCGAAGCTGATGCAGGGCGGCGGAGGCGGACAGGCCTTCTTCGCGACGGCCGGCGGCAAGAATCCCGACGGTTTGCAGGCCGCCATCGACAAGGCTGTGGAGCTGATCGGGGCGCAGGTGAAATAATTGTGTGGTTTCCGTCCGCATTCCGGTCGCGATGCGATAAGCCCTTCCCGAGGGAAGGGTTTGGGATGGGGTCAGACTTGTAAACGGCGCCACAGGCGACGAATGCAGCCTCCGGAGGCAATAAAACGGTAGTAATTAAAACAGAGTAAAATATGAATAACAAGGTATTACTTATGATCCTCGACGGCTGGGGAAACGGCCGTCACGATAAGGCGGACGTCATTTCGACCGTGCATCCCGAATACATTTCGGCCATGACCGAAAAATACCCCCATGCCGAACTGCGCACCGACGGCGAGAACGTCGGCCTGCCCGACGGACAGATGGGCAATTCGGAGGTGGGACACCTCAATATCGGCGCCGGCCGCGTCGTTTATCAGGACCTCGTGAAGATCAACCGCGCCTGCCGCGACAACTCGATCATGCAGAACCCGGAGGTGAAAGCCGCGTTCGAATACGCCAAGAAAAACGGCGTGAACGTGCATTTCATGGGCCTCGTGTCGGACGGCGGCGTGCACTCGTCGCTGGAGCATCTTTTCAAACTCTGCGACATCGCCGCCGAATATAAGATCGAAAATACGTTCGTGCACTGCTTCATGGACGGCCGCGACACCGACCCGCGCAGCGGCAAGGGCTTCGTCGCCGACCTCGAAAAGCACATGGCCGCATCGACGGGCAAGGTGGCCACGGTCATCGGCCGTTATTACGCCATGGACCGCGACAAACGCTGGGAGCGGGTGAAAATCGCTTACGACGCGCTGGTCGACGGCGTCGGCGAGAAGGCGTCGGACATGGTCGAGGCCGTGCAGAAATCCTACGACGCGGGAGTTACGGACGAGTTCATCAAGCCCGTCGTGCGCGTCGACGCTGCCGGACAGCCCGTCGGCATGATCCGTCCGAACGACCTGGTGATCTTCTTCAACTACCGCAACGACCGCGCCAAGGAGCTTACCATCGTGCTGACGCAGGCGGATATGCCCGCCGAGGGAATGCACACCATGCCGCTCTACTACTGCTGCATGACCCCCTACGACGCCAAGTTCACGGGTCTGCACATCCTTTTCGACAAGGAGAACGTGCCCGACACCATCGGCGAGTGGGTTTCGAAGCAGGGTCTCAAACAGCTGCGTATCGCCGAGACCGAGAAATACGCCCACGTGACGTTCTTCCTGAACGGCGGCCGCGAGGAGAAATTCGACGGCGAGGAGCGTATCCTCGTCGCCTCGCCCAAGGTGGCGACCTATGACCTTCAGCCCGAAATGTCGGCCCCGGAAGTGGCTGAAAAACTGGTCGCTGCGCTGGGTGAAAAGAAATTCGACTTCATCTGCCTGAACTTCGCCAACGGCGACATGGTGGGCCACACGGGTGTCTATGAGGCGATCGTGAAGGCCGTGAAGGCTGTCGACAAGTGTGTCTCCGAGGTCGTGGAGGCCGCCAGGGCCAACGGCTACGAGGTGGTGATGATCGCCGACCACGGCAACGCCGACAACGCCGTCAATGCCGACGGTACGCCCAACACGGCGCACTCGCTCAATCCGGTTCCCATCGTGGTGGTGTCGGACCGCGTGAAGTCCGTCCGCAGCGGTATTCTGGCCGACGTGGCTCCCACGGTGCTGAAGCTGATGGGGCTGGAGCAGCCTGCCGAAATGACGGGCAAAGCGCTGGTGGAGATGAAATAACCGCTCCCTGCATTGCGAAAAACCCCGGCCGGAAGGCCGGGGTTTTTCGTTTCAGTACAGTTCGATGAATTCGTAGGAGTTGCCGACGGCGGCGAGGTATTTCAGAAACTCCTCCTGCGGGATGACCACCGTCGCGCGGTTGTCGTTGGGGTGGAACGAGTAGGCGGGGCAGTCGCGCAGGTTGACGTCGAGGAACAGGTGGACGTGGTTCTCCGGGTCGTTGATCAGCCCGAAGGGCGAGACCGAGCCGGGCCGCAGTCTCAGCCAGCGTTCCATGCGCTCGGGCGAGGCGAACGTCAGTTTGCCCTGGCGCAGGCGGGCTTCGAGGTCGCGGATGGCCAGCGACCGCTCCGAATCGAAACACACGAGGTAGTGGCGGTCGCCCTTGTGGTTGCGGAAGAAGAGGTTCTTGCAGTGTTTCGAACCGTCGTCGCGCCACCATTGGCGGGCGATTTCGATGGTCGGGGCCTCGGGGTGTTCATACCATTCGTAGCGGATGCCGCGGGCGTCGAGAAAGTCGAAAACAGGTTGTTTGCGGTCCATGATTCAGGCGTTAAAACGTCCGCGCAGGCGCAGCGACGACCTGCGCAGCGCGATTCGGAGATAGAGGAGCGTGCGACACTCCCTTCCCTTCAGAATGCGGTCGAGCAGCGGGCGTTTCAGCAGCGGATGCCAGCGGGGCGCGTAGGTCTCTGCGCCGAACAGCTCCGGGCGGGCGGCAATGGCTCCGAGGACGCTCCGGCGGTCGCCGAAACGGATGTTGTTTGCGGCCCGTAGCAGCGTGTCGCGGACCAGATTCTGCCGCAGGGCGAAGAGGTATGTCTTGTCCGTGATGCCGAAGCGTTCGGCCAACTGCGGGATGAAGCGGTCGAGCCGCTCGGCGGCCTCGACGAGTTCGCAGGCCGGCATGGGGCGTGTGCTGAGCGTGTTCCGTCCGCGGCGCATGTAGTGCATGTAGAGGCCGCTGCGCCAGACGACCGACTGCATCCGGCTGATGCAGGTGAAGAAGAAAAGGTGGTCTTCGCGGGAGCAGAGGTGTTCGATGAAGCGGATTCCGAGGCGGCGGAGCGTCTCCGTGTGGTAGAGTTTGCAGACGCTGCATCCGTCCTGCAGAAACCGCTGTCCCACGGCTGCCGAAGGATCGTCGCCGATGGCGAGCGCCCCGTCGTCGTAGCTGAAAAACGCCTCGTTCGGCCCCGGCGGCTCGGCCTCCGAAAAGTCGAGCAGTATGCCTTGCATGACGATCGTTCCCGGACCCGGGGCGGGATCGCGGAAAAATTCGGCCAGAAATTCCTTTTCGGCCCAGTCGTCGGCGTCCATGAAGGTGATGAAACGTCCGCGGGCGTTGTCGATGCCCGCATTGCGGGCCGCCGAGACCGACGCTTTGTCGAGCGTCAGGGTGCGGATGCGCCCGGGGTGTTCCGCGGCGTAGCGGGCGCAGCGTTCCCGCGAATCGTCCGACGAGCCGTTTTCGACCAGGATGAGTTCGAAATCGGTGTAGCTCTGGGCCAGCAGGCTCTCCACGCATGCGCCGAGGTGGGGCGCTGCATTGTGGACCGGGATTACGACCGTGAGGTTGGGTTCGGGCTGGGACATCGGCTATTGGTTTTGAGGAGTATAGAAATCCCGGATGTTCCGTGCGATGCACTCCACGAGTATTTCGATCGCCTCGACGGGCGACCAGGCGTTGTGGGGCGAGAGCAGCAGGCGGTCCGGTTCACGGACCGAGAGCAGGGGATTGCCCGCTTCGAGCGGTTCGTGCGTGAAAACATCGAGCCCCGCCCCGGCGAGCCGTCCGGCGTCGAGGGCCGCGGCCAGCGCCGCTTCGTCCACGATGCCGCCGCGCGCCACGTTGATCAGGATGGCCGAAGGCTTCATCAGCGCCAGTTCGCGCGCGCCGATCAGATTGCGCGTGCGGTCGTTCAGCGGGGCGTGGACCGACACCACGTCGGCCCATCGGAGCAGTTCGTCGAGCGGCTTTTCAGGATAGGGTTCCTCGCGCACGACGCCCGAGGTCGAGGTATAGGCGATGCGGCATCCCAGCGCCTCGGCGACGCGGGCGACGCTGCGGCCGATGTTGCCCAGCCCGACGATGCCCCATTTCGAGCCGTAAAGCTGGTGTGTGGTGCGCCCGAAGTGGTATTGCAGGGGCGATCCTGCATATGCGGTCTTGACGTAGCGGTCGTAATAGACCGTCTGTCGCAGCAGGCCGATGGCCGCGCCGATGGTGGTCTCCGTCACGGCGTGGGTCGAGTAGCCCACGGCGTTTTTCACCGCAATGCCCAGTTCGGCCGCGGCCTCGAGGTCGATGTGGTTCATGCCGGTCGCCGCCACGCAGATCAGCCGCAGGCGGGGAAGCTGCCGGAGGGTTTCGCGGCGGAAAACCACCTTGTTGGTGATCACCACGTCGGCTTCGCGGCAGCGGTCGGCGACCTCTTCGCGGACCGTGGTCCGATAACCCGTGTAGTTGCCCAGCGCGCGGATGGACCCGAGGTCGGCGTCGCCGAGCGAGTATTCGTCCAGAAATACGATGTTCGGTTGCATATCCTTTGTGTTTTTGTAAATTGCGTTCGGCGGCGCGGACTCGGTTCCCGGATGCGGATTCGGTCCGCCGCCCTTTGAAGAGGGCTTTCAGCCCTCCAGTTCGCCGATTAAATCCCTGATCACCACGGAAGCGCATCCGATTCCGAACAGCGCGGGGATATAGGAGATCGTCCCGACGTTCGACTTCTTGTTCTGCTCCTCGCAGAGGATCATGGCCCCTTCGCGCATCGGCTCGGGAGAGAATACGGCCCGGAACCCCCGGCGGATGCCGATCTTGTGGAGCCGCTTGCGCAGCATGTGGGCCAGCGGGCAGTGGTGGGTTTTCGAGATGTCGGCGATTTCGAGTTTGGTGGGGTCGGTTTTGGCTCCGGCGCCCATCGAGCTGACGAGCGGCAGCCCGCGCTCCAGCGAGGCGGCGATCAGCGCCAGTTTCGGCGAGAGGGTGTCGATGGCGTCCACCACGTAGTCGTAGCGCGCGGCGTCCAATAAGATATAGGTCTCCTCGTCCTTGATATATTTGTCGACCACCGTGAGTCCGATTCCGGGGTTGATGTCGCGCAGGCGTTCGGCCAGCACCTCGGCCTTCGGGCGGCCGACGGTCGAATGGAGGGCCACCAGCTGGCGGTTGATGTTGGTCGCGTTCACCGTGTCGGCGTCGGCGACGGTCATGCGTCCCACGCCCGCCCGGGCGATCATCTCCGCGGCATAGGCTCCCACGCCGCCCAGCCCGACCACGAGCACGTGGGCGTTGCGCAGCAGCTCCAGTTTTTCGCTGCCGAGCAGCAATTCGGTTCTTTCCAGCCAGTTATGCGTATGCGTTTCCATTTGTCATTGTCATTTGTCGCCCTTCGTCCGGCCCGGTCCTTCGTACTCGCCGCCTGTGAATATTCGTTTGTAATTATCTAAAATTGCCCGTTGCAGCTCCTCCTCCGGCACCCCTTTCGCCTCCGCCGCCCGGGCGTAAATTTCCGCGATGGGCACGGGGCTGTCGTCGGTCTCCAGAAAGAGCTGCGAAAGCGGCGTCCCGCGCAGCGCCGCAAGGGTCTTGGGCGATGCGAACGTGCGTTCGCCGAACGAGAGGCAGTAACCTTTCGCCAGGGCCTGCCGCGCCTGCTCGGGCGAGCCGATGAAGCCGTGGAAAATCACGGCCCGGGGTTCCGAGGCCGCCAGTTCGCGCATCAGCGGCTCGAAGGCCCTGACGCAGTGGAGCACCACGGGAAGTCCCCGCTCGCGGGCCAGCCGCAACTGCGTCCGCAGTGCGGACAGCTGGGCCGCACGGTCGGCGCCTCGCACGAAATCCAGTCCCGTTTCGCCCACGGCCTGCGCCCCGCCGAGACGCTGGCCGAGCGTTGCGGCGTCCTGCGTCGCGGCGTCCCACGGGTGCACGCCCGCCGTGCGGAGTTCGATCCCCGAACCGGTCGGGCGATGGGTGTGTATGTTGACGTAAGGGAGCATCCGGATTGCAAATGTAGGAATTTTAGCGGGAGCATTGCGAATTTGGAGCCAATTTTTTAACCTTCGCTTCCGGCTGCCGGCCGGCGGGACGCGGGGATGTTTTCCGGAGGTTGTTTCCGCTCCGGATTCTTTCGAAATCCTTTCGCATCGGAAGCATTCGTAAGGCCTTTATTTTGTCCCGAAAGCGGGCGTTCCAAATCTTAATTAAATTTAAGAAATAATGGTTTGCGCATGGGGAATTTCGGGAAAAATTTCGTACTTTCGCACGCGAATTAATTGTTAGCTCACTAACAGCCGAACTTGAATTCCAAACATAACAATCAAAATCATTAACCATGTCGAAAATCATTACACTACGCAAGGGTTTAGACATCAATCTGGTGGGCAAACCCCAGGAGTCGCTCGCGGACGCGCCGCAGGCTTCGGAGTATGCCCTCTCGCCCCTCGATTTCGAGGGCGTGACTCCCAAGCTGCTGGTTAAGGAGGGCGATCGGGTGAAAGCCGGCACGCCGTTGTTCTTCAACAAGTACAACGAACGCGTGCTCTTCACGTCGCCCGTCAGCGGTACGGTGGCCGCCGTCAACCGCGGAGAGAAGCGCAAGGTCCTCTCCGTGACGGTGACTCCCGACGCCTCCCAGGAGTACGAGGAGTTTGAGAAGACCGACCTCGGGTCGGCTTCGCGCGAGCAGATCGTCTCCCTGCTGCTCCGGTCGGGCCTTTGGCCGATGATCGTGCAGCGCCCTTACGGCATCATCGCCGACCCCAGCGACACGCCGAAAGCGGTCTTCATCTCCGCCTTCGACTCCGCGCCGCTGGCCCCGGATTACAATTTCGTGCTGAAAGCCGAGCAGAAGAACCTCCAGACGGGTATCGACGTGATGCGCAAACTCACTCCGGGCAAGGTGCATCTCTCGGTGCGCGCCAAGGCCGAAGGGCAGATGCCCTCGCTCAAGGGCGCCGAACTCCACGCCTTTGCGGGCAAACACCCCGTCGGCAACGTCGGCGTGCAGATCCACCACGTGGACCCGGTGAACAAGGGCGAAGTGGTGTGGACGGTCAACATCCAGGATCTGGCCATCATCGGCCGCCTGTTCAACGAAGGCCGCGTCGACATGACGAAGATCATCGCCGTGGCCGGTTCGGAGATCGAGCGTCCGCAGTACGTCCGCATGGTGGGCGGCGCGAAGGTCGACTCCCTGGTCAAGGGCAACGTGAAGCGACAGAAGGAGGGCGACAGCATCCGCTTCATCTCGGGCAACGTGCTCACGGGCACCCGGACCGCGCCGGACGGCTTCATGGGCTTCTACGCCAATCAGCTGACCGCCATCCCCGAGGGCGACAAGTACGAACTGCTGGGCTGGGCGATGCCCCGTTTCGGGAAGTTCTCCGTGTCGCGCGCCTATTTTTCGTGGCTCTGCCCGAAGAAGGCCTACAACCTCGACACCAACATGAACGGCGGCGAGCGTCCGTTCGTCGTGACGGGGCTTTACGAGCAGTACCTGCCGATGGACATTTACCCGATGTACCTGCTGAAGGCGTGCCTCGCGGGCGACATCGAAAAGATGGAGAACCTCGGCATCTACGAGGTTACCGAAGAGGACTTCGCGCTGTGCGAGTTCGTCGATCCCTCGAAGATCGAGATTCAGCAGATCATCCGCGACGGTATTAACTTAATGATCAGGGAGGCTTAAAGATGGGACTTCGTAAATTCATGGACAATATCAAGCCCACCTTCTCCAAGGGAGGCAAGCTGGGCTTTCTGGAGTCGACGTTCGATGCGTTCGAGACGTTCCTCTTCGTACCCAACACCACGACCTCGAAGGGCGCGCACATCCGCGACTGCAACGACATGAAACGTACGATGATCATGGTCGTCGCGGCGCTGATGCCGGCTTTTCTGTTCGGCTGCTACAACACGGGCATCCAGGTCGGACTCGAAGGCTTCACGGCCTTCTTCTACGGACTGGTCCGCGTGCTGCCGATGGTCTGCGTTTCCTATATCGTGGGTCTGGGCATCGAGTTCGGGTTCGCGCAGGCGCGCGGCCACGAGGTCAACGAGGGTTTCCTCGTCACGGGTCTGCTGATCCCGATGATCTTCCCGGTGTCGACGCCGCTCTGGATGGTCGCGCTGTCGACGGCTTTCGCCGTGGTCTTCGGCAAGGAGGTCTTCGGCGGTACGGGCATGAACGTCTTCAACCCCGCGCTGCTGGCGCGCGCCTTCGCCTTCTTCGCCTACACCCCTTCGATGTCGGGTGAGACGGTGTGGTACTCCGACTGGACGATGATGGGCGCGCAGGTCGACGGCATCACCGGCGCTACGGCCCTCGAACAGCTCGGCACGACCGGCGCGATGAACTACTCGCCGCTGGACGCCTTCCTGGGCTTCATCCCCGGATCGTTCGCCGAGACTTCGACGCTGGCCATCCTTCTCGGAGGCGCCATCCTCCTGTTCACGGGCATCGCCTCGTGGCGCACGATGGCGTCGGTGTTCGTCGGCGGACTGGCGATGGGTTACCTCTTCCAGGCGCTCGGCGTGACGACCTATCCCGCCTGGTATCACCTGATCGTCGGCGGCTTCGCCTTCGGTGCGGTCTTCATGGCCACCGATCCCGTGACTTCGTCGCAGACCAACACGGGCAAATACATCGTCGGCCTGATGACCGGCGCGCTGGCCGTGCTGATCCGCGTGGTCAACCCGGCCTATCCCGAGGGCATGATGCTTTCGATCCTCTTTATGAATGCGCTGGCGCCGCTGGTCGACTACTACGTGGTCGAGGCCAACATCTCGCGCCGCCGCAAACGTGTCAAACTCGCAAAATAGGGGAGACTGTTATGGCAACGAAAAAATTCAAATGCAACGTCTGCGGCTACATCCACGAAGGAGACGCCGCGCCCGCTAACTGCCCCGTCTGCGGAGTTCCCGCCTCGGAATTCACCGAGCTGAAGCCGGAGAAGAAGGGCCTGTTCAGCGACAAGAACGGCAATGCCTATATTATTATGTACTCGACGGTGATGGTCGTCATCGTGGCCGCGCTGCTCGCGCTGGCCGCGCTGGGGCTCCAGAAACGCCAGTACGAGAACGAACTCAACGAGAAGAAGCACGCCATCCTCGCGTCGCTGTCGGCCGGTGACCGGTCCTACGACGAGTTCATCGACGCCTATGTCGTAGACAAGGACGGCAGGCGCGTCGACGGCGAGGATGTCTTCGCGCTGCTCAACGACCTGCCGGGAACCTTCGAGGCGGGCAAGTTCCCGATCTTCGAGGCCCGGGACGGCCGGGTGGTCATTCCCGTGACCGGCATGGGTCTCTGGGGACCTGTCTGGGGCTATGTGGCTCTCGAGAAGGACATGAACACCGTCGCCGGCATCATCATGGCCCACAAGGGCGAGACCCCGGGTCTCGGCGCCGAGATCGCGACGCCCAAGTACCAGGCCAATTTCGTCGGCAAGACGATCTTCGACGGCGACAAGTTCGTTTCGGTGACGCTCCGCAAGGGCGGCGCCAAGGACCCCGCGCACGAGGTGGATGCCATTTCGGGCGGTACGAAGACCTCGGACGGCGTGACGGCGATGCTCTACAACAGCCTGGAGAACTACCTGCCCCTGCTGGAGGCCAAGCGCAACGCTGCGGCTCCCGCTCCGGCCGAAGTGTCTAACGAAGAAAACGTAGAAAACAATGAGTAAGATGGAAAAAGAGCCTTTGTTTTCGGCAAAGAACCTCAAATACCTGACCGGTCCGTTCTCGGCGAACAACCCGGTCATCGTGCAGATCCTCGGTATCTGCTCGGCGCTGGCCGTCACCGTACAGCTCAAGCCCGCCATCGTCATGGCCCTGTCCGTGACGGTCGTCACGGCCTTCTCGAACCTGGTGATGTCGCTGCTGCGCAACGGCGTTCCCTCGCGCATCCGCATCATCGTCCAGCTGGTGGTCATCGCCGCGCTGGTGATTCTCGTCGACCAGGTGCTCAAGGCTTTCGTCTACGAAGTCTCGAAGCAGCTGTCGGTCTACGTCGGACTGATCATCACCAACTGTATCGTCATGGGCCGCATCGAGGCCTTCGCGCTGGCCAACAAGCCCTGGGCGTCGTTCCTCGACGGCATCGGCAACGGTCTGGGCTACGGTCTGATTCTGGTCATCGTGGCCTTCTTCCGCGAGCTTTTCGGTTCGGGCAGCCTCCTGGGCTACCGGATCATCCCCGAGAGCTGGTACATGGCCGAGGGCGGCTTCTATTCGAACTGCGGACTGATGCTCTTCCCGCCGATGGCGCTGATCATCGTGGGCTGCATCATCTGGGTGCACCGTTCGCGCAACAAGGACTTACAGGAAAAATAGGAGGATAACGTATGGAATCATTGAATATCTTTATCCGGTCGATCTTCATCGACAACATGGTCTTCGCCTTCTTCTTCGGCATGTGCTCCTACATCGCCGTGTCGAAGAGCGTGAAGACGGCCCTGGGACTCGGCGCCGCCGTTACGTTCGTGATGGTGATGACCGTTCCGCTGAACTACCTCTTGTACGAATATGTGCTGAAGGCCAATGCGCTCGTCGAGGGCGTGGACCTGAACTTCCTGTCGTTCATCGTCTTCATCGCCACCATCGCGGCGTTCGTGCAGCTGGTGGAGATGATCGTCGAGAAGTTCTCGCCGACGCTTTACAGCCAGTTGGGCATCTTCCTGCCGCTGATTGCCGTGAACTGCGCCATCATGGGCGGCTCGCTGTTCATGCAGCAGAAGGTCGACGGCGGCGAACTGACGTCGCTCTGGCAGACGATCGTCTACGGACTCGGCTCGGGACTGGGCTGGTGGCTGGCGATCGTGATGATGGCCGCCATCCGCGAGAAGACGACCTATTCGCACATCCCCGCGGCGCTGAAAGGCCCCGGCATCGCCTTCATCATCACCGGTCTGATGGGTATCGCCTTTATGATTTTCTCGGGCATTCAGTTCTAACCTTTAAAAAAAGAGATTCCGATAAATGACTACAACGATTTTAATAGCGATTGCGGCCTTTCTGGCCATAACGCTCGTGCTGGTCGCACTGCTTCTCTATGCGAAGGCGAAACTGACCTCCTCGGGCGACGTCGTGATCGACATCAACGGCGGTGAGAAGGTCATCACGACCGAAAGCGGTTCGACGCTGCTTTCGACGCTGGCCAACAACAAGGTGTTCCTGCCTTCGGCGTGCGGCGGCGGCGGCTCGTGCGGCATGTGCAAATGTCAGGTGCTCGAAGGCGGCGGCGACATTCTGCCCACCGAGACGGGTTTCATCTCGCGCAAGCTGGCCAAGGACCACTGGCGTCTCGGCTGCCAGGTGAAGGTCAAGGAGAATATGAAAATCCGTGTTCCCGAGGCCGTGCTGGGCGTCAAGAAGTGGGAGTGCACCGTGGTCTCGAACCGCAATATCTCGACTTTCCTCAAGGAGTTCGTCGTGAAGCTGCCCGAGGGCGAGAACCTCAAGTTCCGCAGCGGCGGTTACATCCAGATCGACATTCCGAAGTACGACGCCATCAAGTTCTCGTCGATGGACGTGGACGAGAAGTTCCGCGCCGACTGGGACAAATTCAAGATGTGGGATCTGGTGACGACCAACCCCGAGCCGACGTTCCGCGCCTACTCGATGGCCAACCATCCGGCCGAGGGCAACATCATCATGCTCAACATCCGTATCGCCACGCCTCCGTTCGACAAGGCCACGGGCGGTTTTATGAAGGTCAACCCGGGTATCTGCTCGTCGTATGTCTTCTCGCGCAAGCCGGGTGACAAGATCACGATTTCGGGTCCTTACGGCGAATTCTTCCTGCCGGACAATCTGCCCTCGACGCAGGAGCTGATCTTCATCGGCGGCGGTGCGGGCATGGCTCCGATGCGCAGCCACCTGATGCACCTGTTCAAGACCGAAAAGACCGACCGTCCGGTGTCGTTCTGGTACGGCGCGCGTGCGCTGAAGGAGGTTCCCTATCTCGACGAGTTCCACCAGATCGAGAAGGATTTCCCCAACTTCTCGTTCAATCTGGCCCTCGACCGTCCCGATCCCGAGGCGGACGCCGCCGGAGTGAAGTACACGCCGGGCTTCGTGCACAACGTGCTCTACGAAAACTACCTCAAGAACCACCAGGCTCCCGAGGACTGCATCTACCTCATGTGCGGACCTCCGATGATGATCGCTTCGGTCGTCAAGATGCTCGACAACCTCGGCGTGCCGCCGGAGAATATCTTGTACGATAACTTCGGCAGTTAGTGAGTGCAATGACCACCAAAACGCCGTAGGCGAATAAAAGAGGAAGGACGGAAGATCGAATTGATTCGAAACTTTCGTCCTTCCTCTTTTATTGATCCCGCAGGGATTGTCGGTTCATTGCCGAACGCGGCCGAAGTCACGGGCGGCGGGGCGAAAATCGGCGATGACGGAGGCGGGATGGTCTACGGCGAATGAGGGCGCGAATGGAACTTTCGGAGCCTCGGAATTTGGCGGATCGGAAATAAAACCGTAAATTCGGATAAACTTCAAATAGGGTGCTATGAGACTTGTCCTGGCGTTTGTCGCATTGTTGCTGTCGCTTCCCTTATCCCCGCAGGCAAGGCCGAAGGGATATGAGTTGGACTATTATCGGGTTCGTCTGGAATCTGTCGAGACCGATGGCGCCCGGGGCGGCGTTATCGGCAATCCCGAGAATGAGCAGGGATTCACCACGCCCGGCTACCGGGATTCCACGATCCGCGTCGTTTTCACCTTCGAGCCGACGCATGTCGATTTTTCCCTGACCAACGAGAGCGATTCCGACTTCGGAATCATCTGGGACGAGGCCGTCTTCGTGGATGGAGTTTCGAATGCCGCAGAGGGGGTGTTTCACCGGGGTGTGAAGCTGCTCGACAGACACGACGCGCAGGTTCCTTCCGTGGTCGTGAAGGGAAGCTGTGTTTTGGAGTCACTTGCCGTCAAGAACCGGGTTTTTTACAGTCGCGACCTCAAACGGTGGGTATTCGAGAATCTCCTGCGGGATGCGGATAAGCTTACGCAGATAAAAATACTGTTGCCGATCGAAACCGCCGGAGGGCGTCGGGACTACCTGTTCGTATTTTCCGTCCACTGGGAAAACCGGAAGGTCCGGGCCGAGTTCGATACGGGCCGGTGGTTTTACGTGTCGGAGAAATAGCCGCTTTCGGCCGGGACGCTTTCACGTGCCGACGTTCCCATGGCTGCGTCCGGGGCGTGGCCGGGGCTTTGCGGCGGATGGCGCATGGAAAAACACCCCGCAGGTTGTGACCTGCGGGGTGTTCGGCTTCGGAAGCGCTGCCGGGCGTCATTCGATGCCCTCGAACAGATAGGGGGCGTAGTTATAGCCTTCGGCCTTGTAGACGGCGACCAGTGCCGGAATCCGGCGCACGAAATCGTTGTAATCCTTGCGGTCGTTGGCCCAGCCCGTCTCGGCGAGAGCCGCCATGCGCGGCAGGACCATGTGCAGTGCGTGGCGGATGTCCGCGATGTACTCCGTCCAGAGGTTGCACTGCACGCCCCTGATCCGTTTCTGGTCGGGCAGCGTGAGCCGGTCGCAGGGGTCGAGGCGGTAAGCCTGCCGCACCGAGACGTAGCGGGTGTTGCCCAGCGGTTCGTAACGCTCCGGGTCGGAGGTCTGGCTGTAATCGAAGTAGCAGTACCATTTCGGCGTCATAATCACCGGGTTTCCCCGCTGTGCGGCCTTGATTCCGGGGTCGCTTCCGTTCCACGACATGATGTTCGCGGTTTTCGAAATGCCGCCCTGGAGGATTTCGTCCCAACCGATGATCTCCCGGCCGTGGGTATGCATCCAGCGTTCGATGCGGTGGATGAAGTAGCTCTGCAACTGGTATTCGTCCTTGAGCCCCTCCTCGCGGATGCGCTGCTGGCAGAGGGGGCACGCCTTCCAGCGTCCTTTGGGACACTCGTCGCCGCCGATGTGGATGAGCTTCGAGGGGAACAGCGCGAGCACCTCCGTGAGCACTTTCTCGATGAATTCGAACGTCGTCTCCTTGCCCGCGCAGTAAACGTCGTCGCTGATGCCCCAATGGGTCCATACGGCATAGGGACCTCCCGTGCAGCCGAGCCACGGATAGGCGGTCAGCGCCGCCAGCCCGTGCCCGGGCATCTCGATTTCGGGAATCACCTCGATATGGCGCTCTGCGGCGTAGCTGACGATCTCGCGGATCTCCTCCTGCGTGTAGAACCCGCCGTAGGGTTTGCCGTCGTAAACGCCCTCTTTGTTCTTGTCGTAGCGTCCGACGAGCGTTTCCGCACGCCGGGACCCGATCTGGGTGAGCAGCGGATATTTTTTGATCTCGATCCGCCAGCCCTGATCGTCGGTCAGATGCCAGTGGAATTTGTTGATCTTGTGCAGCGAGAGGATGTCGATGTAGGTCTTCACGTCCTCGACCGGGAAGAAATGGCGGCAGACGTCGAGCATCGCCCCGCGGTAGGCGAACGTGGGCTTGTCGCGGACGACGCAGGCGGGAATCTCTCCTCCGGCGACCAGCTGCTGGAGGCTGCGAAGCCCGTGCAGCACCGCCTGGGGCGTCGATGCCGTGACCGTTATGCGCTGTCTGCCGACTTCCAGAAGGTACTCTTCGGCTTCGTAGCCCGGTTGCAGTTGCAGCGTCACGGCATGTTTTTCGGGTGCGGCGGTGACGGCGGGTTCGGTTCCGGTGAGCTTGCCGACGGCGCGGGCGAAAATCTCCGCGGGCGTGCGCAGCTGTTCGTCCGTGATGACGACGGGCGTTCGGGGCGTCAGCCGGAACGATCCCGGCAGTTCTTCGACCTCGGCGGGGCGGGGTACGATGCGGACGCGTCCGTCGCAGGCTGCGAATCCCGGCAGACAGGCCTGGACGGCGAAAATCAGGAATAGAAGGTGTTTCACGGTTTGGATTCTGGTTGAGCGGTTAGGGAAGCCCCGCCTGCAAAACGTTTGCAGGCGGGGTGCTTCCGGATAGGGTTATTTGTTGTAACGTACGCCGATGTAGGAGAAGGCGATCTCTCCGGTGGTGATGATCTGGTCGTCGAACTCGCCGTCTTCCTTGCCGCCGGCTTTCTTGTTCGCGGCCGAGAAGCGGATGCATACGTCGTCCTTGCCGAGCAGTTCGAGCGGCAGAGGTACGTTGATGTACTTGTAGCCGGCGCACTGCCAGTAGAGGGTGTAGTTCCAGTTCACGATGTCGGGGACCTGGAATTCGGTGATCGGGTTCCAGTCGTCGCGGTTGTTGTCGCCGTGTTCCGACCAGTCGACCCTGATGTAGCGGGGGCCTCCGATGCTGCGGTTCTGCATGGCTACCTGCATCGAGAGCACATCGGTCGAGATGCCCTGCGTCGAGAAGTGGAGCAGCCATGCTTCGCTGCGGTCGGTTTCGGTGTTCCACCACTGGCACTTGTTGGTCCAGGCCGAGAATTCCGCGCTCGTCAGGTTTCCCTTGCCGTCGTGGTTGGTTCCGGGGTCAGAACACATTTGTTTGCCGTTTTCGACGACGCCGTTTCCGTTGATGTTGCCTTTATTGGTGCCGCCCCAGGGTTTCTCTTTGTCGGGGTTGGATTCGTTGCCGATGGGGCCGAGGTAGCTCGGGTCGCTCACGCCCCAGCCTGCGTCGCCCGATTTCTCGTCGGGATGGGTGAAGGTCAGGTAGCCGTTGTCGCCGGTCGTGGGGCGGAAGATGTGGCTTTCGAGCTTGCCGTAGCGGTATTCGGTCAGGAGGGCCGAGAAGCTGTTCTCGAAATCCTTCTCCAGCGCGATGTCCTTGCGGGTGAGGTGGCGGATCTGGTAGCGGCCGATGTCGCCCATGTCCTTCGATCCCATCCAGACGAAGCGGTCGTGGGTCTCGTGAACCAGTACGCCCGAGATGTTCCCCGAACCGTAGGGCAGCATGCTGCCGTCGCGGCGGTATTTGCAGGTGGTGTTGGTCAGCATGTAGAAACTGTCGCCGTTCTTGTCGCGCACCAGCATCGGGTATTTCGTTTCGCGGTTGGCATTGGTGCTGCGTGCATAGCCTTCGTTGATCGGCGTCAGGCTGCCTTTGCGCACGGGAAGTTCGCAGTCGGCCAGCGTTACCCAGGTGTATACGTCCATGTCGGTCAGTTCGTTGTAGCGCTTCACCTTCTGCGGAATGTCGGCCGCCGAGCCTGACACCGAGGACATGACCATCGCCGAGGTGACTTTCTTGAGAATGTAGCGTTCGGGGTTCGACTCCGCTTCGACCGTGACGCCCTTGAGCAGGATGCGGACCTTGCTGTAACGTTCGAAGATGTTGTCGTCTTCGGTCACGGTCTTGATCATGAAGCCCTGCGAACCGTCGAGGCTCTGGATGTAGGCCGTGCGGTAGGTCTCGGTGTAGTCGATCGAGGTCTGTCCCGTCATCATGTTCTCGCCGTTGTTGCCGTTGCCGATGTCGCTGATGATGCGTCCCTCGATGTAGACGTCCTTGTTGACGATGCCCACCAGGTCGCGCACCTCGCTGAACGAGATTTCATGCCCGAACTCGTTCTTGGCGTTGGCCTGTGTGAGGTAGACCGTCGAGGAGATGGTCCGGTTCCACCCGTCGCGGTAGCTGAGGGTGATGCGGGCGTTGCGCAGGGCTTCGGGGTCGGCGTTGGGGTCGGTCTGGAGAATCAGGAACCCGTTGCTGATGTCGAGGTCCGAAATCCATCCGCCCTCGTCGGCGCTCGTGTAGACGATCGACTGCCGGAGGTCCTCCAGTTCGAGGTTGGTGGAGAGCTGCGCCGTCGCCTGTCCGCCGTCGCCGAGCACCATGATGCTGCGGGTCGAGAAGTCCAGTTTCGGGGTGATGAAGCCCTCCTGTTTGATGTATACGGTATCCGCGCGGTTGTGGGTCCAGAGGCGGATGCCCTCCATGCGGGGGAAGCCGTCGTTGGTCGTGGCCTGGAATTTGAAATAGTCGTCGCCCGTGAAATGCGTTCCGCGGCCCTCTGTGTCGAGCGTGAGCCATCCGTTGTCGGGATTGATCAGTTCGATGTCGTAGGGTTGGTTGGCGAGGACCGGAATGCTCCCCGTACCGCCTTTCCAGGGGGCTATGATCTCTTTCTTGTAGGGGCCGAACTCGGAGATGCGGGTCTCTTCGCCGTTGTCTTTTTCGCAGGCCGTGAGCGCCAGCCCGCCCAGCAGCGGGAGTAGCAGCCTTCGGTACAATGATTTTATCTGTTTCATCGTGGTCTGAATTTGGTTTCGCGCATCGGCGGGGGAGGGACGCGCCCTCCCCGCCTGAGCGGTTTATTTGTTACTCTTTACGGCTATGGTTCCGAAACGCATCGGCGAACGCTTGTTGGCCGCCATGTCGGATGTGATCGTGCCCGTGTCTCCCTGGTCCACCGTGGCGGTGTTCGAGGCGATGCACTGCGTGCTCCGGGCCTTGATCAGCAGCGTGACCTCCGGGCGGTTGCGCAGGGCGTCCGGCAGGATGAACACGCGGTCGGCGTAGCCCGGGACGGCGCAGTAGGAGAGGTCTTTGCCGCCTGCTCCCTGCCAATAGACGAACGGCCGGCAGCAGAAGCCCGATTCGGGCAGCACGGTGAAGTTCACCCCGTCGGTCGAGTACTCCACCTGCCAGTAGACGGGGCCGTAGATGCTCGTGCCGCCGGCGTTGCCCTGCGAGTTGGTGAAGTTGAGCGAGAGGTTCGCGCCGGCGCCCTCGGTCGAGAATTTCAGCGCCACGGCGTAGCCCGTGTTTTCGGCGAAGTCCCACCAGTAGGTGTTCTCGAATTTCAGGGCGTTCTTGCCGTTCAGTCCGGCGCTGGTCGTGAGTCCGTTGTACTCGTTGTCCAGGAGGTATTTGGCTGCGGGGTCGGTGCACCAGAGCGAGCCGTTGCCCCTATCCGGGGCGATCGTTCCGTCGGCGTTGGTCCTGACCTCGGCGTTGTTCCAGTTCCACTCCACGAGCGTCTGGCGGTTGGAGCTCGACTCCGAAGCGGCGAGGTCGATCTCCTCCTTTTCGAGCACGCGGACCGAGTAACGGCCGATGTACCCCTCGTTGGTGTAGCCGTAGCGGGGCTGGAGGTCGTGGACGATGACGCCGCTCAACGTGCCCTTGCCTTTGGGCATGCCGCTGCCGTCGCGCCGCCAGGGAGTCTTGTTGTTGACCAGCATCGAGATCGCGCCGCCGTCCTTGTCACAGAGCGTTCGGGGTACGCAGCTGGTGTGGTTGGCCGTTCCGAAATAGCCTTCGTTGACGTTGGTGTAGCTGCCGTCGGGCAGGGCGAATTCCACCTCCCGGAGCGAGACGTAGGTGTAAATGTCCTCGTCGGTGAGCTGGCCGATCGACTTCTCCTTGCGGATGAGGTCGCTGGCCGTTCCGGGCGTCTGGCTGACGATGTTGGCCGCCGTCAGTCCGCTGAGCGTGTAGCGTTCGGGATCGGCCTCCTTGGTGAGGGTCACGCCGTTGAGCGAGATTTTCACCTGCGAGTAGCGTTTCAGCGTGTTGTCGTCCGCCGCGTCGAATTGCAGGCGGTATCCGTAGCTGCCGTCGAGCATCTGCACATAGGCCGTCTTGGCGTTCACCGTGTAGTCGGTGGCGTTGCGTTCCGTGTTGGGCGTCGTCTCCACGTTGGCGTTGTCCTTGTCGCTGATCACGATGCCCTCGAAGCTGGCTTCGGGATTGTTGATCACGACCTGTCCGCTCTCGCCCTTGATCAGCGTGCGGTAGTCGGCTTCGTAGGTCTGTTCGACGACGAACGGCGCCGCGGGCGTAAGCTCTCCGGCCGTTCCCGGCAGCGAGAAGGCGATCGACGCGCTGCGCGGGCCTTCCGAGTCGTTCTCCTTCACGTCGAACGACAGCACTTTGTCTTCGAGCGTGATGTTCTCGATCCAGTCGGCCGACGCGCCTTCGTAGACCGGCGTGCAGACCACCTTGCCGAGCAGGCTGCCCAGGTTGTGCTTCAGCTCGGCCTTGATGGTCGTGGCCTTGCGCGTGGTCTTGGCGCGGTCGGGCGTGAAGGTCATGCAGGCCTCTTCGGTCGCCTGCGTGACGGTCAGCGTGACGGCGTGTTTCTTCTCCTTGGCGTCGATATAGGTCAGCGTGATCGCGGCCTGCCGTTTGCGCGGCGAGTTGTTCTTCAGGGTGCTGAACGTGACGGCGTCGGTTCCGACGGCCAGGTTTTCGATCCACTCCTCGTCCGGCTCGGGCGTTTCGTCGTCGTCCTCGTCGGGAATCACCGAATAGACGATGGTGTCCCGGATCTGTTTGTAATCCTCCCGGAGGTTGTTGTCAAGCCCGATGCGGAGGTCCCAGGGGTTGCTGAAAATCTCGATGCGGCTCTCCTCCAACGACAGGATGGGGTCTTCGCCCTCCTGCGTCATGCGTACCGCCTGTTCGAGTCCGCCGCGGGTGAAGATGATGTCCACGGCGCGCGGCACGCCGTAGTTGGCGCCGTATTTGAACAGTACGGGGGTGTTCCCCGAGCCGTTCAGGCGGTTGATGGAGGCCCATTCCACGTCTTCCGACAGACGGACCGACCATTCGCCGGTGGAATAGATCCGCACCTGGGTGGACCCGGCGTCCGAAGTCAGCGTGTATTTGTTGGAATCCACATTCAGCGGCAGGTCCATGTCCGAATCCATTTCGCATCCGGTCAGCAGGAGCAGCGCCGTGACGAGGGGCAGGATGCCCGTGCGCCACGCTTTGTAGATGCAGTCTGTAAGGTTATTTTTCATCGTTGTGTTTTTTTGTTCGTTCCGTCGGCCTTACATGCCGTATTCGTTATAGGCCTTGTTGTCAAGCGCGCCGCCCGAATAGACGACCTCCTTGTCGGGGATCGGGTAGTATTCGTGGCAGGGGAGCATGTTGTCCTTGAGCGTCGGGTAGTTGGTGTATTCGTAGGTCATCTGATACCAGATTCCCCAGCGTACCAGGTCGAACTTGCGCTGGAATTCGCCCAGCAGTTCGCGTCCGCGCTCCTTCTGGATCTCCTCCAGAAGCGCATCTTTGTTCTTGAAGACGTAGGCGGTGGTTCCGGCGCGTTCCCGGACCATGTTCAGGTAGCGGACGGCCTCGTCGGAGTCCTCCGTCTCGGCGTAGCACTCCGCCATCATCAGGATGGCGTCGGCATAGCGGAATACCTTCTGGTTGGAGAAGTCGGCGGTGTTCTGCATCCCCGGACACCAGAATTTCGGGCCGAGCCACGGACGGGTTCCCACGCCCGAGAAGGGCTTGCCGTCGTATTCCCACGCCATGTTCAGCGTTTTGCGCTTGTCGTTGCTTTTTTTGGTCTGGAGACCGTCGCAGAAGTAGCTGTTGGGGCGCATGGAGGTCCAGGTGGTCATGCCCGTGCCCATTTCGGGAATCTCCACGCCGTCGTAGATGCCCTTGCCGTTGTGGTACGGAGTGGTGATGGCTGCCACGTTGGTCGTGACGGACAGTCCGCCGGGCGTGTAGGTGCGCTGCACCTCGAAGATCGACTCCGGGGTGTTCTTGTTGCGGAACATGATGTCTTCGAGCGGATACTGTTGCAGGTCGCCGTAGATTTTCTCCAGTTCGCCGAGCGCCTCGAGGGCGTCGTCCCAGCGGTGGTTCCACTGCGCGAGCTTGGCAATCATCATCCAGCCCATCGCGGCGCCCATGCGGTTGTCCGCGACCTCCGACGAACGTACCTGGTCCATCGAGGGCACGTAACGCTGCAATTCGTCGATCAGGTAGTCGCGGGTCTCCTTCGCCGACATGCGGCCCATGTGGGCGATCTCCTGCATCACCTGTTGGTCGGCGACCTCCTTGGTGTAGAAGGGCACGTCGCCGAAGATGCAGGTCAGCAGCCAGTAGTAGAACGAGCGGATGACCACGCCTTCGGCCAGCAGCGGCAACTTGTCGGCTTCCGAAGACTCCTTGATGTCGTTCAGGGGCGAACGTTCGATGGCGGCGATGGTCGAGTTGCAGTACATGACGCCCTTGTAGCACTGGGTCCATATCTTCTGGCCGTTGAGCGGCTTCGCGGGGGATATGTCGAGCTGGGCGTCCTTGGTCCCCGAAGCGATGTACATCAGGTCGGTGACGCCTTCGGTCATAATCAGGAAACAGTAGTCGTAGATGCTGTTGATCGGTATGTAGCAGGCGTTCAGGCCCGCCAGGCATTGCGCCCGGGTCTTGTAGTACTCCTTGGGTCCTACGAACGACGTGGGGTGTTCGTCCAAGTCGCACGCGCTGAACAGCAGGGCGGCGGTTGCCGTGGCTGCCAGCAGGTATTTTTTCAGGAAACTGTATGATTTCATGGTCTTGGCTGTTAGTATCTGATCTGGAGGCTGAAAATAATGGTCCGGGGCTTGGGATAGGCGCCGATGTCGACGCGCCGCAGGGCCGAGTTGGAACTCGATGTCGAAACGTCCGGGTCGAATCCGTTGTATTTCTTCCACAGGTAGAGGTTCTCGCCGCTGACGCTTACGCGGATGTCGCGCAGGCGGTTTTTGGTGGCCTTGCGCATGTCGAACGTGTAGCTCGCGGAGATGTTCTTCAGCCGCAGGTAGCTTGCGTCGTGCACCAGCCGGTCGCTGGGCAGGGCGTCGTAGCTGCCGGCCATCGGCAGGTTCGAATTCGGGTTGCGGACCGGATGCCAGGAGTTCTGCATGTACTTGTATTGGTTGGTATAAGGCGAACCGTTGCCCATCCAGAGTTCGGCGACGTTGTAGATCTTGCCGCCGATCGAGTAGTTGAAGAAGAAGCTGAATGTGAAGTTATGGATGTTGAACGTGTTCTGGATACCGCCGTAGAGGTCCGGGTCGGCCGATCCGAGGTAGACCAGGTCGTCGCTGTTCAGCGCTCCGTCGTGGTTGATGTCCTGATAGCGGGCGTATCCGGGCTTGAAGGTGTTGCCGCTGGCCGAGGCGTAGGCCTTGGTGATCTTGTTGCGCTCGACCTCTTCCTGGTTGTGCCATACGCCGCCGTAGCGGAATCCCCAGAGGGCGTTGAGCGTGTAGCCCTTCTTGTAGCCGTACATCATGTAGGTGGTTCCCGACGACGACGGCGACGAGTAGGCTGTCACGAAGTCTTCCGAGGCGATGTCGTCCACCATCTGCCTGTTGCGCGACAGGGTGAGGGTCGTTGACCACTGGAATTTCGGACGGACGATGTTGCGGCTTTCGACGGTGAGTTCCCACCCCTTGTTGGTGGTGCGTCCGGCGTTGGCGAAGTAGTTGGTGTAACCCGTCTGCGAGGCTACCTGTACGGTCAGCAGCAGGTCGCGGGTCTTGATCAGATAGGCGTCGGCCGTGACGTTGAGCCGTCCGTCGAACAGCGAGATGTCGGCTCCGAGGGTATACTGGTCGGAGGTTTCCCACGTCAGGTCGGGTGATGCCAGACGCGACGGGTAGACCGCCAGCTGCTGCGTGCCTCCCATCAGGTAGCCGCTCGTCGAGTTGCCGACGGCCGCCAGCGAACGGTAGGCCGAGATGGCGTCGTTACCGGTGCGTCCGAGGCTGGCGCGCAGGGCCAGTTCGTCGATCCACTTGGCTTTTTGCAGGAACTTCTCGTTGGCGATGTTCCAGCGGAGGGCCGCCGAGGGGAAGAATCCCCATTTCTTGTTGGCGGCGAAGTTCGAGGCGCCGTCGTAACGGGCCGTGAACGTAACGTAGTAACGCTCCTTGTAGTTGTAGTTCAGACGTCCGAACACCGACATCTTGGTCCAGTCCGTGTGGTTGGTGCTGATCGAGGTGTTCTGCTTGTCGGGAACCGCGGCCATGTTGTTCCAGGTGAGTTCGTCGAGCGTGTAGCCGCGCCCGGTGATGCTCAGGTTGTTGTCGTACTTGATCTGCGCGGTGTATCCGCCCAGCACGTCGAAATTGTGGCCGCTCTTGGGGCGCAATTCGTAGTAGACCGTATTTTCGCTTGAGAAACTCGTGTCGTCGTACTCGTCGCGGCTGGCGTAACCTCCTTCGTTCTCCTTCTTGGCCGGCAGGTATCCCGGCTCGTAGTAGCGTCCGTGGCGCTGGTAGGAGTAGTAGGTGAACTGGCTGCGCAACTTCAGCCCCTTGACGGGGGTCACTTCGACGAATGCGCTGTTGTTGAGCGAAATGCGCCGGGCGTTCTTGAGGCAGTGATCGAGCATGATGCGCGGGTTGTTGAATTTCTGTCCCGAGTACCACAGGTCGTTCATGTCGGATGTGGGGGAGAGGAACGGGCTGAGGAACACGGCGGCGTTCCACCAGTTGGTTCCGCCGATGGTGGCCAGGTTTTCGTCCTGATCGCGGTAGGTGTAGCTCAGGTTCAGTCCGGCCTTGAGCCATTTGGCGAACTCGTGGTCGACCTTCAGGCGCGCCGAGTAACGTTTCAACCCGCTGTTGTCGATGATTCCCTGCGTTTCGTTGAATCCGGCCGAGGCGTAGTAGGAGCTTTTCGCGGAGGCTCCCGAAATCGAAAGGTCGTAATTCTGATAGAGCGCCGTGCGCGTGATGGTGTCGATCCAGTTCGTGCCGACGCCTTTGGCCTCGGGGTTGGGGAAGGGGTATTTCGACATCGGCGAGTCGGGTTCGATTTTATCGTTGCCGTCGGCGCTTGAGAAGAAATAGGCGTAGTCGTTGCGGTAGCGGGCGAACTCCGTGGCATCCATGATGTCGAGCTGACGCGGGAGCTGCGAAAATCCCAGGTCGGTCTTGAAGGTGATGTTGGGTCGTCCGTCCATGCCGCGGCCCTTCTTGGTCGTGATCACGATCACGCCGTTCGAGCCGCGCGCGCCGTAGATGGCCGTCGACGAGGCGTCCTTCAGCACCGAGATCGACTCGATGTCCGCGGAGTTGATGTCGTTCAGGTCGTGAATGCCGTCGATGACGCCGTCGACGATGATCAGCGGTTCGTTCGATGCCGAGATCGAGCGCGTGCCGCGGATACGGATCGAGGTCGTGGCGCCCGGCTCTCCGGTCGTGGCCATGATGTCGGCGCCGGCGATGCGGCCCTGGAGGGCCTGGTCGACCGAAACCACCGGCACGTCCTTGATGTCGCTCATCTTGACGTTGGCCACCGAACCCGTCAGGTCGGTTTTCTTCACCGTGCCGTAGCCGATCACGACCACTTCGTCGATGGTCTGCTTGCTCTGTTCGAGTTTCACGTCGACCTTCGTGCGCGCGCCGACCTTTTCGGTTTTGGCTTCATAGCCGATGTACTGGAAGGTCAGCGAAGCGCCTTCGGGAACCTGGATCGAATAATCGCCCGTGGCGTTGGTGCTGGCGCCGTTCGTCGTGCCCGTCACCAGTACGGTCGCGCCGATCAGCGGCTCGCCGCTCTGGTCCGTAACCTTGCCCGTTACGGTATGTTTGGTTCCGCTTTTCTGCGCGAAGGCAGGCGCTGCCGTCAGCGCTCCCGAAACCAGCAGGATCAGTAATATGATATATTGTTTCATGCGAATTTTTATTTAAGTGCAACTCCTGATGCTTGCTTCCCGGAGGGGTAGTGGCGGAATTCGATCATCACCGGGTAGTGGTCCGAATGCGTGGCGGTAAATTCGTCGTAGATGATGCGCGAGTCGGTTATTTCACGCATCACGGCCTGCGAGGCGTAGATGAAGTCGATCCGCCGTTGATCCGCCGTCGATTCGCCGTTGTAGGGGGTGGGAACGGTGTGGAAGAACTGGCTGTGGCGGTCGCGCAGGGCGTCGCAGTAGCCGCTCTTGAGTACGATCGAATGCGTCTCGAAATAGGTGTTCGCGGGCATCGCGTCGGCATCCTTGGGCGAATAGGAGTTGAAGTCGCCCGCCATCAGCCACAGCGGTTCCACCGGATAGCGGCGGATGGTGCTGTCGAGGATGCAGTTGATCTCCCGGTCGCGGTAGGTGTTGCCCGTCCCGGCTGCACCCTGCCCGTTGGGATAGGTTCCGAAGGGATAGAGGTGCAGCACCACGACGTTGATGTCCTTGATGCGGGTGTGGATGGCTCCGTGCCAGAGGGGAACGTCTTCGAGCAGGCGGTTGCGCAGTTCGATGGGGTATTTCGACGTCAGCCCCACCGGAAATCCGCTCTCCTTGCAGAGTATGGCGTAGGGGTGCCCGTAGCGGCCGGCAAGGGCCGTGAGCGACTCCTCGGTGAATGCGTTGCACTCGCAGAGGGCCATGAAGTCGGGGTCCTTCTCCTTCACCCAGTCGACGAAGTTGTCGAAGTTCTGGGCTTTGTCGAGCTTCATGCCCTCGAGAATATTGTAACTGATGAAACGCAGGGTTTCGGGCTGGACGCTCGTTCCCGGATCGGTCGTCAGTTCCTCGTCCGGTGCGGCGGGATCGTCGTCGCAGGCGGGCAGCAGGGCCGTGGCCGTGAGCAGCGTCGCCCCGAAAGCCAGCCGGCGCAGCATCTGTATCGTGTCGTATGTTTTCATGTCGTTCGCTGGTTTATTTGTTGTAACGCAGGGCTGCGTAGGAGACGGTGAATGCGTTGGCTACCTGTCCGTTGGATGCGATGGTCGCGGTGTCGTAGGTCGTCGCCGTGCCGATCTTGTTCTGCACGGGGCGCAGGCGGATCCATGCCACGCTCTGTCCCAGAATCTCGGTGGGAACCTGCATCCACACGTTCTTGTCGCCCGAAAGCTGCTCAAGCTGCATGTTGCCCCAGTTGCCGTTGTCGGGAACCGTGAAATCGGTGAGCTTCTTCCAGTTGTCGCCGTCGAGCGAATATTCCGCCGTCCAGTAGCGCAGTCCGCCCTGTGCCGAGTGGTAGCGGCAGGTGAAGACGAAGGAGCATTGCGTGGAGCTGACGCCCTGCGTCGAGAACTCGAAGATCAGGGAGTTTCCCGTGTTCTTCGCCGTGTCCCACAGCTGTTTGTGGCCCCACGAGGCGTTGTTGATGGTCAGCCCGTTTTCGGCGGCCCGGTAGGCGCTGCCGACGGCCAGCCAGGCGTAGGTGCTCATAAACGAGAGTCCCGAACCCGTCGTTGCAGCCACGCAATGCGCCTGACCGCTGTCGGTTGCCGGATGCGGATACTGCGGGAATGCGTAGGCGCGGGGGTCCTTGCTGCCGTCGGGACTCCACTCCACGGCCACGGCCGAGAAGACGTTGTCGGCCGACTCGTCCAGCGCGATGTCCTCGCGCGTCACGTTGCGGATCTGGTAACGGCCGATGTCGCCGCCCCGCTCGAAGAAGGTGTAAGGCTCGTGTACGATGATGCCTGTGATCGTTCCCTCGCCGTCGGGCATCTCCTTGAAACGCCAGTCGCAGCCGTGGTTGGTCATCAGGTAGATCATGTCGCCGTGACGGTCGAGTACGGCTGCGGGGTAGTAGTTGTTGAAACTGTTGGTGTAGTTGATGTGCACGGGGATGAAACGTCCGGTGCGCACGGCCATCTGGCAGCGTTTGAGCGTCACCTGGGTGTAGATGTCGGCGTCGGTCAGCTGGTCGATGAAGCGTCGCTTCGCGGGCAGCTCTTCGGCCGTTCCGGCCTCTTTGGTGACGATGTGGTCCTGCGTCACGCCGCTGAGCGTGTAGCGCTCGGGGTTGCTCCGCTTGGTCAGCGTGAGGCCCTTGCACCAGAGTTTGAGTTTGTCATATCGTTGCAGGTTGTTCTGCTGGGCGTCGGTCGTGACCAGAGCGAGACCCAGCGAGGCGTCGGCGTTCTGCATGTAGGCCGTGCAGTCGTTGATGCCCAGGTCGGGTTTCTCCGCGGCCTTGGGCATGGGGCTTCCGGCCATGTTGGGCGAGGCCCAGTCGCTGATGACCGTGCCGCTTACGGCGATGTCCTGATCGAGGGTGATCTCGCCTTCCGCCTCCGCGATCAGCCCGCGCAGCTCCTCGAAGGTCACCTCGCGGGTCTCCGCCGTACCGCCCGGGATACCCTGATAGGCTGTGAAATAGGTTGTGTGATCTTCGCCCCAGTCATCCCGGAATCGCAGACGAAACCGTGCCGCGCGGGGCTCGAATTTCTTGTTGTCGGCGATCCGGAACCGGAAATACTTGAAATCCTGGGCGTAGCTGACGCTGTCGGCCCACGGTTCGGCAGCGGAATTCTCGTCGTAAACGACCGTCCAGTAGATTTTCTTGGACAACGGAATGTTGGTGTCGATCGCAACGGAGTCGATCGTGCTAACGGACGAATATTGTTTTCCGATGTACTTGAACTCCAGGAGCGGCGTCGTGCCGTACTGCATCAGGTAAATCGTGTCGACGACCTGCTGGCGGGCCGATGAGACGAGGATGGTTCCCTTGCGGGGAAGCGAGTTGTTGGTCCGGTAATTGAGGTTGAGCGAGCCGCCCGTTTCGCCGCTGTCGGCGCCGTCGACCGAGACCCAGAGTCTGGTCTCGGGCGTGAGCCGCGCCTGCCACGGTCCGGAGGTCTCTACCTTGATGGTGCGGGAGCCTGCGTCGCTGGAGACGAAGACTTCGCTGCTGACGCCTTTCGAGCCGATAGCCGGCTCCGTTTCATCCTCGCTGCCCCCCCCGAGCAATAGGGCCGAGGCGGCGAAGGCGCAGATCAGGCTGAAGCGCTTGGTGTGGAATTTTTTCATCGTATGTCGTAGTTTGGGTTTTTAGTGTCGCGGGGCATTCTGTTCCCAGGGGAGTTTGCCGAACAGCTCTTCGAAATCGTACCATTTCAGGCGCAGCACGTAGAGGTTGTCGATGAAGATGCGTGTGTTGCCGCTCTCCATCTCGTATTTGCCGGCCATCAGTTCCATGCGCGTGTTGCTCGTAAAGGGATTTTTGGGGTGGGAGAAGATGATGAACTCCTGCTGGGAGTTTTTCCACATGGCCGTCGGAAGCTCCGCAGCCGTGGGATCGAGGTGTCCCACACGGACGGTTTTCTCGGTGGTTCCGTCGGCGAACTGCCCGCCTCCCGTGATCCGCACGGTCAGTTCGTCGTTGTCTTTCGTGCCGTCGGCCGCCGCATAGGCGATGGCGTTGAAACGGACCATGGCGGCCGTGTCGTTCCGGATGCCCGGATCGTACGGGGTCAGCAGGTTGGCTCCGTGTCCGGCGTCGTCGCCGAGCTTGACGTAGCCGTTTTTGCCGTAGCAGTAGGCCGTGCCTCCCTCCTGTGCGGGCGTCGATTCCAGCCCCATTTTCTTCTGGTCGGCGGTCCAGCTGTCGATCGGCGTTTCGCCCCGGGTCTCCAGGGGTTCCGCCGAACCGTACTTCAGCCGGTCGAAGTTGCCCTCGTAATCTTTGGTGTATTTCGGGAATCCCTGCACCACGGCGATGAATTCATTGAGGAATTCGACGTCGGTGTGCAGCGAGATGCACCCTTTCCGTTCTACGTAGGACTCCGTGTGCGGGGTGATCAGCAGGACCAGTTCGTCGATTCCGGGCCTGACGCCGCGTTTGATTTCGTCGACGTTGAGCCACTCCTCGGCCGGCAGTTCTCCGGACTCTTCCTTTTCGCCTTCGAATCCGACCTGATAAGCCACATTGCTTCTGATATAGATGGACCTTTTGAACGGAGTGGCGTCCTGCTCTTTCGACGCTCTGACCGGGATGTGCAGGGTTCCCGTCAGCGCTTCTTCGAACTCGGGCGAGTTCGACCACTCGATGTGTTCCCTGCGGGAGTAGTCCTTGTCGTCGTCGCAGGCTGTGCCCAGAGATACCGTGCCGGTCAGCAGCAGTACCGCGATCAGCGGGGTGACGCTCCTCTTCGGGATTTTCAGAGATAGAGTTGTTCTCATAGCATTTAGGTTAATTGGTCTGAAAAAGTTTGGAAAATTTTAGCTAAATTTCGGGTGAATATTGAAAATATTTTCATTACAAAGATAGCCCTTAATAAATATGCGGAAAGGGCCTTGCCCGAAAATGTAAATGAATGTAAATCTTATCTTGTTTATTGTCAGCATGTTCGATTTTTACACCCCCGTGCGTTATGTAAATGCTGAAACTTTGATATTTTACTTTTTAATACATTTGTAATACACAGGCCCTTTCTTCTGATTTGCTTTTGTGTTATTAAAACGCTATGTTTGCATTAAACCGAAACCTGAAATGAAAATCCTCCTTCTTGCCGCAGCGTTGTTCTCCGCGCTGTCCGCGGCTCCGGCTTCCCCGGGTGAAAAGACCGACCTGCAGGAGCTGTTCCGCAGTCTCGATCGGGTGATCGCCCGCAGCGGCGAGTACACGGCGCGGCGCGAATCCCGCATTGATTCGCTCAAGCGCGCTCTGACCCGCGACGGGCTTTCGCTGCGCGAGCGTTTCGACCTGACCGAGCGGCTCGCCGAAAATTACAACTCCTACCAGAGCGACTTCGCGCTTCTCTACCTCCGGCGAACTCTTGCGCTGGCCGAGGAGACCGGCGACAACGACCTGATCATGCGTGCCCGCTCCGGGATTGCGCTCTGTTACAGCCTGGGCGGACGTTTCTACGAGGCCGAGGAGATCTTGAGCGGCATCCGCGACACGGTGCACGTCAGCCGCCGGGCGCTGCAATCCTATTATGTCGCCCGGCATCGCATGAACCGCGAACTCTACGCCCTGACCGAGCCGGGCGAACGCCGCGACCTTTTCCGCCGGCGCGAGCACTATTATGCGGTCAGCGCGGCGGAAATCAGCGAGGACACCTTCACGAGCCTGTACTACGGGTATATGGATGCCATCGTCCGCAAGGACTGGTCCGAGGCTTCGACCCTCTGCGACAGCCTGCTGGTCTCGGTCCCTTCCGATTCCCACTCCTACGCCAAGGCCGCCAACCACAAGGCGCAGCTCGAGGGGAAGGCGGGGCGTCCCGACGAGGAACTCGCCTGGTTCATACGTTCGGCCATGGCCGACATCCAGTCCGCCGTGCGTGACCACGGGTCGCTGTGCACCGTCTCCGAGGAGCTTTTCAACCGGGGCGACGTCGATCGGGCGATGGATTATATCCGCGTGGCGATCCGCGACACGCGTTTCTTCAACTCCCCGAGCCGCTCGTGGCGCGACATGGCCATCCTGCCGCAGATCGAGGCGGCTTACAGCGAGCGCAACGCCCGCCTGCACACGATGTACATCGTGCTGATTGTCGTCATCCTGCTCTTTTTCGTCTCGGCCGTCGCCGCGGGGCTTTACGTGCTGTCCCGCAACCGGAAGCTCTGCGCCGTGCAGCAAACCCTCCGCGAGTCGAACGACAAACTCAACGGCCTGGCCCGGATCCTGCGTGAGACGAACGACCGCCTGAGCGCGCAGAACCTCCGGATCGCCGATGCCAACCGGATCAAGGAGGTCTATATCGGGGGCTTTCTCCAGACGATTTCGGAATATATCAACAAACTCTCGGGTACGTATCAGTATGTCAACAAGATGCTGCGCGACGACCGGATTGCCGAACTTCGCCGCGAATGCGCCCGCAGCAACGTCCGCAACGACGAGCTGAAGGAGTTCTATGCGCTTTTCGACAAGACCTTCCTCGGGCTTTTTCCCTCGTTCATCGACGAGATGAACGGCCTGCTTGCCGACGAGGCCCGCACCGAGGGGCGTCACGACGGCGAGCTGACCACCGTGCTGCGCATCTACGCGCTGATCCGCCTGGGCATCACCGACACGGCGACCATCGCCGCGCTGCTGCACTGTTCGATCCGCACCGTCTACAACTACCGCTCGTTCACCCAGCGGCACTCGCGGCCCGACGTCGGCGACCTGGAACAGCGTGTGCAGCTGATCGGGTTGAACGGGATCGCCGCCCGGTCCTAACGGAGCCGCGTGTGCCGAAAAGCGTAAAATAACGCTGTTCCGGCAATTTTAACCTCCCGGCCGTAACAACGGCCGGGAGGTTTACAGAAGGCTACTCTCCCTTCTTATGGGTGTACTCCTGCAGGACATAGGTCGTGAAGATCGGAAAGAACATCATGCCCAACGACGGAAGCAGCACGCAGAAGACCTTGCCGACGGCCGTGACGGGGAAAATCTCCGCACCGACGGTCGTGACGTTCATCCACGCCCACCAGAGCGCATTGCCGAAGCCGTGGAGCTTGGGATTGACGAGCACCTCGTAGTCGTAGAACACCAGCCCGGAGATATAGGTGAAGACGACGACGGTGAAGATATAGGCGAAAAAGAGCCTCCGCATCTTGTTTTCGGAGACCAGCCACCGCACGATGATCACCATGGCCAGGAAGGCCCGGAGCAGCGGGATAAGCCCGACGAGCACGCCCCAGTCGTGGGTCATGCCGACGCCGCTCCACGCCAGGATGTTCAGGTAGGGTACGGAAAGCAGCAGGAACGGCAGGTTGCGCCAGAAAAAACGGCCCGGACGTTCGGCAGCGGCCCAGCGGACGAAGAAATCGCACAGGAAAACGAGGCAGACGACGAACTGGATCGCAAGATAGGTGCGGGACACGTGGACATGGTCGCCGGCAATGATCTCCCACGAGAGGGCCACGAGGAGCACCAGTCCGGCAATGAGTTTGACAACACCGAGCGCATCACGGATTCCGGCACGCGCCGATTGGGTAAGAGACATAGATTGCGGGTTTTCCGTAGCGCGCTCAAAATCAATGCCACAACCCGGAATCATAAATTTTACGGCGTTTTTTTGCCGAAAGATTTTGCACGATTGAAAATTTCTATTACCTTTGCACTCGCTTTCAGCAATGGCGGGTTAGCTCAGCTGGTTAGAGCGCATGATTCATAATCATGAGGTCCCGAGTTCAAGTCTCGGACCCGCTACGGAAGGGGTTAGATTGCAAAATCTGACCCCTATTTTTATGCCCTACAAAATGGTTAAATATCTTATAATCAGCAATTAAACAAAATTATCATATTTTAAGATATTTTAATAATCAGTCAAAATCGGGGCATTTTAGGGGTTCGTTGGAATACAATTCGCTTTCGGGCAAAAGTTGTATTCCAGACTTGTAATGAAAAGTATTCCAGTGGGTTATGAAAACGATCTGCTGACTATGGTTGAAATACTGAGAATCACTTATTATCTCTACGAATTTAAGAGAAACCGACGGGGTACAGCCCCGATTTACTGCAAGTTAACGACTGACGGTGCAGAACGCCAGCAATTCTCGACGGGACTTTATGTAACACCTGACTTGTGGGACAAAGACGCTCAATGTGTCCGTGGAACCTCGGAAGATGCCGTGCTGATTAACCGTCGCTTGCAGGATATCACTATCGAACTCAAAGGCATCGAGCGTAAATTGTACGAAGCTGACGGGAATGTATCGCTGGCTGAAATCTACTCGATCTACAAGCACAAGACGGTGGAGGAACATACGTTGTGCGGGATTTTCCGGGACCGTCTGAATAAGATGGAACAACTCGTAGACAAGGAGTATTCACCTGCGACATTGCAGAAATTCCGCGAGGTTTTCGCCCATGTGGAGCAGTATATCCGTACCTCGTACAACACGCAGGACATTCCCATCCGAAACGTGGACTATCGCTTTGTGAAGCAGTTCGAAGAAGCACTCATAGTGCAAGGTCTGAAAGCCATCACCATCAATAAAATCATGCAGCGGGTGCGTCAGATGGTCACTTACGCTTTCAAGTGCAACTATATCCAGCAGGACCCGTTCGTCGAATACAGGCCCTTAAAAGAGCGTAAACGGCTGGTATTTCTCACGCAGGAAGAACTGCATAAGCTGGAGCATCACCATTTTGCTCAGAAACGGCTGGAAACGGTGAAGAACATCTACCTCTTCTCAGTCTATACGGGGCTTGCCTATCATGAAGCGCAGGCGTTGCAACCGAAGCATATCACGAAAGGATTTGACGGCAGGAATTGGATCACGCTTGTTCGTCAAAAGACGGACCGGGAGGTTTCCGTTCCGTTGCTCCCGCAGGCTGAGAAACTGATAGCATGGTTCCGTGAACTCAATAGTACGGACGATTATATTCAGCCGCGTATTTCCAATCAAAAGGTCAATTCCTATCTGCGGGAAATTGCGGATGTGGTAGGCATCGACAAGAAATTGACGCACCACACGGCCCGGAAAACCTTTGCCACGACTATCCTGCTCTATAACGATGTTCCTATCGAGGTGGTGAGCAAACTGCTCGGACACTCTAATATTTCGGTTACCCAGCATTCCTATGCGCAAGTTCTGAACAAGAACATCAGCAATCATATCGGACGGCTGGAAAAGGTGTTAGGGGAATAAATGATTAGTGAATAGGGACTTGATAATCTCAATAACATCTTGTATCTTTACATGACTGCCTATGGTGAGAGCATAGGCGGTCTTTTCCAAAAGGCGTTCCATGTATGAATGACGATAAGGTCAAACCCAAACTTTCTTCACGGGAGAAACTCCCAGCCAATACCGTAAAGATAGAGGACCCTCGCTATGAAATCTTTTATCCGAATATCAGCGGTTACTGCGATGGTATAGGCTATTACCGGAGCTACATGTACAACGGAGCTTTCATAAACACATTTGACGACGAGAAGAATCCGGTTCGGTATGAAATCATCTATCAAGACGATACGCATAAGCGCATAGAGTGCATGCGTCTGACGCTGCTTTATCCGAGAGCCAAGTTAGGCGGAATTTTCACCAACCTGCCCTATGGCATCGTCAAGAAAAGCGTTCCGGGCATCGGAGCTACTACCCTGGCACTGAATCAACCGCGCGATACGATTATCGTCCTCCCGACCAAAAAGCTGGCCTATCAGAAATACCTGCGGGGTTACAACAAGGACCGTACATCGAACCGCTTCCTCTATGTCGGAAGCGATATTCCGGAGGAGAATTGCAAAAGTCCTACGGACGAACAAATCCGCAGCTATATCGCGGAGAAGCGAACGGGTACTTTCTCACCTAGAAAAACCGGGCGAATTACCGAAAAAAAAGCCTATTCACAGAAACAGCGGCTATCATGGAAAAGAAAACGATACTGGCGGCCTGCGCGGCCGCAACGCTGGCGTTCACCGGATGCTCCGGAGGGTTCAGCGCCGCAGAGGAGGAGACCATTCACGCCGGGAAGGGAGAAATCATGCGCATACTGACCGTCGGAAACCCGGCCGACTCGCTCGTCCTGCGTCAAAAGGCCGCTCCGGTGACCGGGCGGATGCTGCGGACAGACGACTACGCCGTCCTGCGCCGCAGGATGCTCGCGACGGTGCAGGACCCGCAGAACACGGGCGTAGGCATCGCCGCCCCGCAGGTGGGGATTCTCCGGCGGATGATCGCCGTGCAGCGTTTCGACAAACCCGGAGAGCCGTTCGAATTCTACCTGAACCCGGAGATCGTCGAATCGTCGGCCGAAACCGCCCCGGGACGGGAAGGATGTCTCTCGATTCCGGGATTAGCGGGCAGGGTGGTGCGGGCGCAACGGATCGTATTGCGCTACCGCGACGAGCGGTTCGCCGAAAAAACGGAGACGATCGACGGATTCACGGCCGTAATCTTCCAGCACGAAACAGACCATCTTGACGGAATTCTCTACACCGACCGGACGGACGAAGCCCCCACGCCGGAAGAGTAGCCTCGCCGCACCGGTCAGACCAGTTCGCGGAGGTGTTTCAGATTGCTCGTGGCCGTGGCCACGGGCGCGACGGTCATGTCGTCGCACAAGACGCCGCAGATTTTCAGCCGGCGGTCGGAGGAACGTCCGGTCGGAACGTTCGCGCAGCATCGGAAGCAAGGCCCGCAAGGCGTCCTCCACATCCCCGGCAAGCCCCGGTCCGCGCCTGGGCG
>ERZ773169.237-NODE-237-length-79938-cov-11.709675_pt1 | contig 79938 bp, 74 predicted proteins | sample MGYA00580536_ERZ773169 | MGnify/ENA primary metagenome ERZ773169 (study PRJEB29015, sample SAMEA2737814) | human gut metagenome | biome: human gut; feature: human-associated habitat; material: faeces | place: China | collected 2012 ... | reverse complement strand
TTTCATCTGATCTGAATCGTATTTCTTGGTTACAACATAAGCCGTATTTCCAACGATAAGCTCTTTTTTATTAATCTTCATGATTTTTTCCTCCTGTTATTTTTTGCTTTGAATCTTTATAACAATCCTTTTTCTTCTAACGAATACTTTACTTCTTTACAGTGATATTTACTCTTCCATGTTCTTAAAATAAAATAGGAAAAATTGAGTTGTGCGATATATGTATTGGCATCTAAAATCATTAAATCAAAAACAGTGTAATCTCCGACAAAATCATTCAAATATTTATCATCAATATCCAACACATAAGACATTTCATCATAGTCGAAACCCGTAATATAAATTTTTCTTCCTGACTTCAAAAATGATTGAAGAGGCTTCAGCACATTTTTCTTTACTTCCATTTTCTTTTTATTCTTAGAAAGTAATTGCTTACGATCATCATTTTCTTTGTGATTCTCACTTTTTTCTAATCTTCGCGAAATTTCAATTTCCTGCAGTAATTCTTCTAAGCGATTTGCAGCTTCTCCACAAATACACGCCTGTTCACCTAACTTTGAAGATTTTTCTAAAATTCTTAATTCTTTGATTAAATCTTTTGTTTCCACTTTAATCGACCTCCCAACTCCAAATTTTTTATTTGTCATTGTATTTAATATAAAGTTTTTCCCATTTACTTAACCAGTTTTTGGCACCAACGTAACTTTGATAAGTCAACTCGTTACTATCTTGCTTTTCTTCATACATATCGCACTCATGTTGCACTTTCCACCAAACATCAGAGAAATTTTCAATTCTGTCATCATCCATAACAATATATACTTTTAGTTTTATTAGTTCTCTTATTGCCTTCTCACAATCAGCTGGTAATTCTTTTTGAAAAATTTTAACCATGGTTACTCTCCTTTTAATTTCTTATAATTCTTCTATCATTTCTGTTGCATCTTTAATCTTATACATCAATGATAGTTTCCTTCTCATTCTTTTATTTCATTGGAAATATCACTTCTGGTACCTCTTATAGAGCATCCCTCTGTATCGTGTCGATGAAGAATTTCTTCAATCTGTTTCTGTTCTTCATCATTCAAACAGAATCCTGTCCAATAAGAGAAGTCATTTTCTCCGAATTGATTGATGATTCCAACAATTTTTGACTCCATTTTTCCCATGCTGATTTCAAGCTCGAAACCATCATGACAGAAACCATATTTTTCTGATAGAGCCTCTGAAACCCCATATAAGAAATCTTCGTTGTAATCCAAATCTTCGTTTGTATCATACTGAGATAAATTAATATTAAGATCTAAAGCATTAACCTTATCAGGCAATCCTGCTATAACATCATCGGATGCATCCCATTGAATATTTGTAATCTTAACATCTTCCCATGATTTTCTTTTGCTCAGATTAGGATTCGCTATTTTTCCTTTACAAAAATCTCTAAAATCCCGATGCTTAATGATTGTACCATCTTCAAATTGAATATCAATGTCATTATGTGATCGATATTTTATGATTGAAGCTTTCATACCACAATTCATCGTTAAACACTTATTTATTGGATCATTGTCTTTTAACGCACAATGTATGATTTTGCCAGTATTTTCATAATTGATATATAATCTATCAAAATGAAATTTAATCACAAGGTGTCTTGCTAAATCTATAATATCATCGGATTTTACATCCCAATCATTAATGATCAGCGTTGATTTATTTTCTTTAATTTTTAGTTCCCAATTCTTAATCATACTTTCTTTCTCCTTAAATACAAATCATATGAATAATATCATTTTCCGGTACGGGCATTTCTCGTTCACGACGATCTAAATCTCTTTGACCCCATTCATCGATGAAATCATCCTCAACCGCTGATCTCTCTGGTTTGTGATCATACTCGAAGATATAATCATCATCAATAAGATCATCATTATCGTTGACTCTTTGAACTTTTGCGTAGAATGAAGGAAATTCTTCATCTTCTGCTTTTCCAATTACATACTTTACTTTTTCCGCTTTCCATTCCGTCTTCCATTCATCAAGCTTGATGCACTTATACCCATCAATTTTAATTTGCTTTTCGTTTTTCATAATGTATTCCTTCCTTATCAATAATTTTGTCGTTTGACAATATCCTTGCAAATCATGCTTGCCAGAAAATCGTCATTTTCACATAACTCTTTCAAATTTTCTCTTATATCATCATAAGATTTTGAAAATTCTTCGTAAGCATAGTCAATTATTTCTAATCGCTTTTCTAATGATTTGATAAACCTTTTTGTGCTTTCGATTTCTTCTGATACTTTTTGCTTAATTTCTTCCAAAGTATTTGGATTATCCTTATTACCACAATCAATATAATTTCTAAAATATCGATTTTTGGTAAACTTTGTATCAACTTCAAGAATGTATCCTCGAAAAGATTCTTTCCTTTTATATGTTGCATTGGTGAAATTTTTTGACATGCTTTTAAAAGGGGTTCCATCTTTTTTCGTTAAATATGTGACATTTTCCCATGCTTCCAGACTTGCTTTATTTTCCTCAATATAATCTTTCAAATCTCTTTTAATACTATCCAGGCTCATATTTATTGCCAACCTTTCCTATAATTTTTTGATTCAATACAATAAATTCTTTGATATATAAAAAGTACAAAAACAAATAATAATTTTTCATCTGTTTTTGTACCATATTTAATATAATATATATCAAAATTAAGCAGTTACAATCTGCCAAACATGAACCTCTTCTCCATTAATATAGAGAATAGCTTCTTCATTATCGCAGTGTGATGATTTCATCCATTCCGGATCAATACCGTTTAAAAACATTTCTTGATACTCAATCTTTCGTTCATATTCAAAATTAAGTTTTTTACAAGCTTCTTCTTTTGTGTTATATTTTCCAACAACATCAATAGAATATCCGTCTGTATGAATTAATAAAACTTTCATCGTAAATAAGCGAAGGATACCCTAACCTCTCTAAGGTCGGGGATGAATTCGCTCTCGCCATCAGGCGAGCCTCCTTTCTGTTAAATAAGATCTTCTTGTTTCTACTAATCTCAACTTTTTGTAGCTGATACTTCCTTTGTTGATTTTTTCTCCGTTCAGATCACGGATATCAAAATATCCGCTCTTTCTTCTGCCAAAGATAAAATAGTCTTTTCCATGATACCTTACTTTGTCAAACTCTGGGCGATTCTCACCAAAAAAATCAAAATAAACATAGTCACTGTTCATGCACTCCTGAATCAGAGTGCATTTCAGACTAATTAACATTTTATCAGTGAATTTTGATTTACACATTTTGTATTTCCTCCTTTCTTTTGTAAAAATAAAAATGGACATAAAAAGAAGCAGATACAAAATATCTACTTAAATTTATGCCCAAATGATTGGTTATGAAATTTCTATTGATTTTTATCCTAAAAAAAGTTCAGAGTTTTTCCGTTAAAACTCCAAAGTCTAATAAAAATACATTAGTATTATATCATATTCAGAAAAAATTATAAAGATTTTGTCGCAAAAAAAAGAAGCAGACACATAAAATATGTATCTGCTCCAAAAATTAATTTCTAGCTATTCTCATTCAAGACAAAATCTTCTCCATATAATGGTGGCATTACTTTCGAGTTAGAATATAACATTCATCATTTGAATTTTTTATTATTCCAGTTTCAACATTGTATTTTTCATGTTCTGCTATTCTCATTATATCAACAAAATCAAGATTACATATTAATGCTTTCTTTTTAGAAATACAAAATTCATTTGCTTTTATTGAGTAAATTCCTAATACATTTGCAATCTTTTTTAAATCACTTGCATCCATGGAATCAGTTAATTTAATATATGGAACACCAGAAGCATTATAATATAAACTGGTGAAAATTTTCATATGATGAAATATATCTCCAATCTCATCTTTCTCTGTAAGTTTGTATTTTAAATGTTTACTTTCTGCAATGTTTTGTTCCATGATTTTCTTGCTTTTTAACAGATAGTTTTCAAATTTTTCATCTGTCATTAAATAAAATAATGATTCAAAATCATCCTTATTTTCTACATCAAGGTACAATTTTAATATGTCATCAGAAATTCCACTAACTTGAAAGTCTGCTGCTTCCATAATATCTGCTAAAATCGTATCTGCATCATGAATCATCCCATCTGGCTGTTTTGTTGATAAATCCAAAACCTGTTCTGTTAATTCCTTTACCGTTCCTTCAAAGTCTGTAGGCTCTTTTTCAGAAACATCTTTAGATTCTGCTACATTTTTAGATTTGTTTTCTATAATATTTTGTTTCATAATCTCCTGGCTTTTTAACAGATAATCTTCAAATTTCATATCCGTCATTACATAAAATAACGATTTGAAATCTTCTTTGTTTTCTGCTTCCAGATATAATTTTAAAATATCATTAGAAATCCCTTCGGTCTGAAAATCAACTTTTCTCACACTATCCTCTAAAATTGTATCTGCATTATGAACTGCTCCATCTGGCTGTCTTAGTGACAAATCCATAACATCTTCTGTCAATTCTTCTATCATTTTTTCAATATCTGATGTCTCTTCTTTTAAAATATCATTGCATTCTCCTGCATTAATTGCTTCTTCTTTGCAGCTCCAAAGTTCCTGATTGAATCCACTTTCATTTTTCCACTCTGTGAACAAATCATCGAATGTTCTGCCAACTATATATTTATCATCATAATATTCGTCCATGGACTGCATCAAATCTCTCAGGGAATACCCATGATCCATCATCCATTTTAACTGATAGTTTTCATAAGAAATTTTTGAATCATTTGTTTTGTATAATGGAATCTCCCTTCTTCCTTTTCTACTATACGCATCTTCAAAATATACCATCGTAGGTTTATCAGAATCTGCATTTTTAATAAAGAAACTTCCGAGATCACCTTTTATATTGTATAAACCACGCACGGATTTACTTTTCTCTAAACACATAAAATTTTTATGTATTGGAAATCCTTGTTCACTTGCAATTTTTCTAACCTGTTTCAGTATAATGTTTTCTAATTCTTTTCTCATAATTTTTCTCCTTTTTTATAAAATTTGTTACAGTTCTTTGATTGAGATTCTTGGGATCCAGTCTTCCTCTACTGCTTTAATCTTGTCCTTTGGGACACAAGACAGTAAAGCTGAATCTTTCGCTAATGCCATGTCAATGATCCAAAAATCTTCTCCATTCTGCATTACATCAATGGACCACTGCCCTCTTAAATCTAAAAATGGCAACAGTTTCATGATCTCTCTTTGAACTTTCTCTTTGTTCTTCTCGTATCGTTCCATTAATGTTTTCTCATGTGCTGCATAGATCACATAGTCATGCATCATATCTGGATTATTCGCATCCGCTTCTTTTCCAAATCGCTTTTTCATGACATCCGGATCCCAGTATGGATTGATCCCTAACACTTCTTTTGTATCTGCATCAATAAATACACGATATTCTGTATGTAGTGGTAATCCTTTGTAGATGCATGGATTGTTTTCTTTATCCTTAATGAATTCTCTAACGACCCACTCATTTGTTGTTGCTGCACCATATATACTTGGCTGGTTTCTTCCAGAAAGATCATAGTGTGCAAAACAACTTGCCTGAAAACTGATGAATAGTAAATATTCTCCGATCTCTTTGACTTCTTTTGCGTCATGAATATGAGCATTCCGAAAATCAAATTTAGAAGAAAAAACACCAGTTTTGATAAAGTATTCTTTCGTTTCGTCTAATTCAAAAGCTTTCTGGCAAAATTGATCAATGATCTGAAAAGTCGTAGATGACAATTCTGTATATTCCATTCGACTCATTTGTAATACCGGCAATGGAACTTTCATGATCTTTGTCTTTGGCAGCTGAAAGAAATCAGAATAAAAAATCGCATTTACTAATCGTGGAAACCAGTTTCCTATGGAATTCTGACAACGATCTAAAATTGCATAGCTGATTCCATCCAGATCTAACATATCTAATCCCTGACGAAAATGGTCATAAAGAAACCTTTTTTTTCGTGGATCTTTTGTATTCAGATACTGCTGATATTGCTCTAACAATGCATCTCCCGTACCATCAGAAAGACTTTTTTTAACATATCGTCCAGTCAGATCAGGTCTTAACTCTTTTGGCAGCTCATTGATTTCTTCAAGTGTTACTTCTGAGTTTTCTGGAACTTTAACTGTTCTCGTTTGATTGCAAGAATAGATATTTCCATATGTAAATCCTGGTTTTCCGTCATATTCATAAATGAGGGCTTGATCTAAAAGCTCATTCACAATCCGGTCAATCAAATCTTGAACTTTTCCTTTCTCAGGTACATCCTGTTTTGGATTTAAACTTGCAGCCTGCTTTGCATTGACTTTGAAAAGGTTGTCGCTGATCGGCTCATTCATGGAATGTAGCTGATAGGATTTTTCAAATGCCTTTAATGCTTCTGGCGTAACTCTTAACATTTCTGCGAGTTTTTCTTTGGATATAATTGCTTTTTTCAGATCTTTATTAAAAATATTTGATAAATCTAACATTAAATTTTTCCTTTCTACTAAATAAAATAGGCATAAAAAAAGCAGATAAAATATCTGCTAAATTTTATGCCCAACAAACTGGTCAGTTTCTACTTATGCAATATCGCAATCATAAATTTACTACAAAAGCAAAATCATTCTTAATTTTATCTACTGCAACTTTAGATGATAATGTATGCAATGTATCATAAGATTCTATGATTTTCTCAATATCATATTCCTCATATATCTCTAACGGAGATTTTGCAAATGATAATGAGAAATACATGGTAATATAACCAAACCAATACATTGCATCTGCAAAATAAAAATCATATGTTTTTTGATATTCATTATCTAAATGATACTCTAATTCTACTGAGTGTAGTAGATATTGCTTACTTTGAGCAATGTCATTAGAATTCCAATGATAAAGATTATTTGCTGTTTTTGATTTCAGCCATAATCTTGAAAAAGAATAATGATCATATCCTTTTTTTACAGAAAGCTCCAATATGCCTGCTGCTTTTCGGCATAATGCTTTTTCCTCAAAATCTAACACTATTATCTCCTTTCTCGAATTAATTGATTAGCTCTTTGACTTGCTGCTTTTCTTTCTTCGATTACTTGTTGTTGTAAATTTTGTTTTTCTAGTCCTTTTAGTTCTTTTGACTCTATAAACATTAGTGCCTTTCTTATCGCAAGATCATTCTTGAATACGATTTGTTCACTGTATTTCATACAATTAACAACATGTATCGTTTGTTCTTTTGAAATGATACCGTCAGAATATAAATCAATCGTTGCAAAAAGTTTGTCATCTGCTGTTGGCCCAACAATAACATCATAATTGCTGTCGTTAAATGGCTTTTTACCAACATTGGTTCGATTGTATATAACATAATCTAACCATTCATCATCAGCATGTAACTGTTTGACTTTTAACATTGATAGATTCACTTCATAAACATTGACAATCGATTGATTTTTATTACTTGCCCATTTTCGAGCCATATTCTTATCTGCTGTTAGATAAAAACCAGATCCAAAATCGACATCTGAACGACCTTTTGTTGAAATTGGATTCTTTATAACAACATTTGATCCATGATATAGTATCATGATGTATCCTCCTGTTTCTAATATTAATTCATATTTTCTTTCATTATAATATTTTTTTAGACTCTGTACAACCTATATATCTGACCTTACAAAAGATTGTTATTTATAACGATTTATAAAATTCTCAACTGCGTATCCACATACCTTTAGGTCTGTTGGTACGTAGCGTCTGTTTTTATCAACCTTGGTTTTAAATATACTTCTCAATAGTTTTTTGCGATATCTGTCCTATATTGCAAGCAAAATTTATTTTTCAAATCTGATTTCCATAGCTTTTGCTAATGCATAGCCAAACTCCTGATTTGCACCTGGACTTGTTTCCCATCCTTTTAACATGTAAATGATGTCACAATCCTTTAACAACTGAAAAGATAATCTCATGTAATCTTCATAAGAAGCGTTTTCTAATTTTGTCCCTTCATATGCAGGATTTACAACTTCATATCCTTGTGCCAAAAGTTCTCTCGCTGCTACATCAAATCGTTCCTGATAATCTTCTGTATTTGTAATCTTTCCAGAGATATAGACTTTTCGATTTTTCTTGCTAAAATCAACCGTATGTAAAATATCAAACAGTTTTTTTATTTCTGGACTGCAATCTGTAAATAAATCCATTGGAGACGTTTCAATCAGCTTTACATCCTTATCATACTTATCCGCGTTTTTTTGCAGATAACGTACGCCATCTTTGTAAGTTAAGAAAAAGATCCCTGGACGCTGATATAATTCTTTTGTGTAGTATCTTAATTCTGCATGATGATGTGTATATTCCATGACCCATTCTACGATTGTAAGCATTCCGTTTCTTTCAATTTTATCTAATGATGTATTCCATACAATTTCTCCATTTTCTCCAAGAGTATTTCTTCCATGAATTAAAACTCTATAATCATGGATCAATTCAACTTGATATTGTTCTTCAAGATGATCATTTTTAATGATGTTTTGAATTGTACGGTATAATTGCTGCGGAGTCGTCATATTGATACAATCAATGCATAAATCTGCTCCATCAGCGATTTGGCTCAGATATTCTACTGCATCCGGATCATTTCTGAGATCAGTCTCAACATTGTCGAGATAATTTTTGATTGGTTCTTGAATAATCCAGATACGTGGATAAGTCAACATGTCAGTATGTTGGGTATTCATTTCTTTCTGTAGTTCATACAAAAAATCCAATTCTTCATCTGTGATACGATGCTTTGCATATGGATCAGTATGATGTGGATATTGTGTAAATTCTTTCTTTAACATTATTTCTCCTTTTAAAATTCTTGAGATGGTTTAGTCTGATATGGATTTGCTGCTTTTGCTCTTTCCTTTATAATTTTAGAAAGAGTCGTATCATCAATATTTCCATACTGACTTATATCTCTTGCGATCATTAAGTCACTCTTAATTTCGTGATATAAATTGTCTCCATCGTACTTGTCTCTAGCATAATATAATACATTGCAAAGTTTGACTAATTCATCAGAACTTAGAGTAACTGTTACTTCTCTGTCATTTTTTGATATATTTTGAATATTCATTGTAAATAAGCAAAAATCCCCAAACCTCTAAGGTCGGGGATAAATTTGCTCTCGCTATTAAGCGAGCCTCCTTTCTATAAAATGTAATTTTTACTGTCAATCTCAACTTTTTGCAACTAACACTGCTTTTGTTGTCTGACTATAATATCGTTCCTCTACTTGTTGAGTAATCTTTTTAACAGCTTCTTCCATCATTTCAGCAGTATCATCATTTGTTGTATTCAAGATATATTCAAATTCATCGACTACCATATCGAAGTCATCATCTGTCATTTTATTATAAACATCTTTTGAGGCGAATCTCTCTATCATAAGTTTTCCTTCTTCAATATGTTCTTGGCGATGTAATTCACGAATCACATCTTCCGTTAAAACAACAGTTTTCCCATTTACTTCTAACTTTCTTATTATCATGATTTTCTCCTTCTTATTTTTATACCTAGAAACCTACAACTCTTTAGTTAATTGACTCAGGCTTAAGTTTATCAATATAATAAAATTCTTTAATATTTTGATAATTTTCCTGCTGCCATTCTTCTGATGTTCCGTATGGGGTTACATGCTGTTCAGAATCAATATATCTACATAAATATCCCTCAAATTCTAACGTATAAGACCAATTTGGAATTTCATCATAAGCTTCTTCCGTAAATAATGCACAACTTTCTTTTTCCAGCTCTTTTAGACGTTTGGAAGGTGCGTTTGTTTCAAAAATAACTAATTCTCCATCCATCTCTGGACTATCAGATAGTGCAATCAGACGTGTTTTATCTTTCATTTAATTTTATTCCTTTCTAATTCAAATCAGCTAAGACTCGTGAAAAGCTTATTACATTATCATTTTTCAGTTCTCTCTAAATAGTTTTGTAATTCATGTAATTGAGACAGCGAAAAGTCCTTTTCACGAAGCCCTCTCGAATGAATCTCTAATATTAATTTTGTTTTCTCAATATACTTTTCAGCATCTTCTCTTGAAGTGCATAGGACTCTATTTCCATAATCGGCTTCTTTAATACCAAATTCTGTATCTCTTTCACCATCTAACATAAAGTTTAGCAAGTTGTCTATCCGTTCTGATGCAACTTCTACTTTGACATTTTTCTGGTTTTTCTCACGAATCATACCTTCAAGGATTTCATAAGCAGGTCTGTCACAAGAGCGAAGATAAAGTTCGCTAAGATATGTATTATCAGAAACAAGCCATACATGTTGTCCACTATGGAGATTCTTTTTCTCTAATTTATTCATAATATGATCTTTCCTTTCTTAATAGTTTCCTAATCAAGGATGTACAACTCGCAATGTTGCGTATGTAATATTTTGATTAGAAACTGCTTCCTCCTTTTTTTCTAAATTAATTTTGTATCCAAGCGATTCCCAATAATCAATGGTAGATTGTTGCATTACCGAAATCTTTTCCCATCGCATTTCGTCCAGGTTTAATTCAAATTTTTTAAATATCTCCTCATCTTTACAGATATCTGCATCCTCTAAATCAAACCATGATTCCGCAATAATAATTTCTGGAAAATTTGTAACTTGCATTTTTAAAGGATGAATGTCATAAACTTTTTTTAACAACTCCCAATCTTTTAGACTGTTGATTTTAAAATATGTATAATAAAATGAACTATCTGCATCAAAAATCATTGGTGTTAAATGAATATCGTGAATTATCATTTCATCAGCAAGTTTTTTTTCTTCAATTTTCTTTTTATACATTTCATGGGATTTTTGTACTGTTTCTTTTTTCATGATTTTTCTTTCTCCTTTTCATTAAATAATTAATTCTAGTCTTTCCCCAAACACACTTCTATGAGGTAATTTGCCTACTTCATCGTTCTGACTAATTCGATACCATCCTTTTTTACCTTGAAAGCATGATGTCAAAAACTCTGAAAAATCTCCTTGAAAATTATCCTGAAAATCTGATAAATCTGGATCAATAACTGTTCCAGAAATATATGATCTTCCATGTCCATCTACAAATTTTTGAATATTTGTCAGATAAACAACATCGTCTCCATTGATTGTTTTTACAAGTTTCGCATAAATTTCCAGCAGCTCTGCTTTCTTCGCATGAACAGGAAATTCGAAATGTAACAGATTTAACTCGACATCACCGCATGTATAATTATGCCATACAGTTTCAAAAATTTTTTCATACGTATCTTTTAGTTTTATCAATTTTTTTCTCCTTTCTTTTGTAAAAATAAAAATGGGCATAAAAAGAAGCAGATACAAAATATCTGCTAAACTTTATGCCCAAATGATTGGTTATGAAATTTCTATTGATTTTTTATCCTTAAAAAAGTTCAGAGTTTTTCTGTTAAAACTCCAAAGTCTAATAAAAATACATTAGTATTATATCATATTCCAAAAAAATTATAAAGATTTTGTCGCAAAAAAATAAGAGCAGACAAATATATGCCTGCCCCTTATTTTGATTATTACGCACTCAATTTCTGATTTAATTCAGATAATCGTGCCTGTTTCTTAATTAATTCACTTTCATGAGGAAAATCAGGATTTAATTCCGTCTTTGCTGTAACAAATTTTCTGGATTCAAACTCTAATCTTCTCTTGAAAGTTTTTAATTCTTCCAATATTCCATATTCAATGATCTTATCAATCTGATACATGATATTCGTACTGCCACTGAATTCAAATTCATAGTCATAATTACCACGAATAATCATTGTCTGATGACTGTAAACTGACTTTCTATCAAGAATAATATCAAATCCTTGATAGCTGGCAATCTTTCGTTCATTCTTATAAGATGGTTGAATATTGTGGATTATTTTGTTAGCTTCTGCTCTTGTATCGGAATCATATTTATCTAAAACTTTGATATGGAAATCACCTGTATGATATTTTTTAGCAACTTCGATATCTTTTTCAATGTTTTCAATATTTTTCTTATACTGTTCAATTCTGTTTGGAGCAATCTTGCTAATATAAGACTCTAACTCGTAATATTGATTTAAGAAATTGTTTTTCTGCATTTTTAATCGTTTTACTTGCTGCGTAAGTTCCATCTGTTCCTTGATTAATGGATTCCCACAGGCTGCTGCCTTAATTTCCGCAAACGATAATGTTAAATCATCTTCCTCCATACGTCTAGGAATGTTTTCTTCTGACAAAATCTGTCCAATATATCGCTGCTTGTTTTCCACTGTCTGCCATAAATAAGAGTCAAAGGTATTTTTCGTTACATATCGGTAAATGTAAACTTCTTTATTGAAGTTACCCTGACGGATAATACGGCCGGACCTCTGTGTAAGATCTGACGGTCTCCATGGACAATCCAGATCATGTAAGGCAATCAATTTTTTCTGGAAGTTGCAACCAGTTCCCGCTTTATCTGTACTTCCTAATAATACACGAATAACACCTTCGTTTACCTTCTTGCAAAGATCAACTTTTTGTTTATTCGTTTTAGCACTATGGATAAAAGCAATTTCTCCTTCTGGAATTCCCCTTTCTATTAATTTAGCCTTTACATCATCATAAACGTTAAACTCTCCTTTCTTTGGCGTTGATAAATCTAAGAAAATAACCTGAGTTTTTCCAGGATATTTCTCATAAATATCCATGACCTGATTCACACAATATTTTGCTTTAGAATTAAAGTTTTCTTCCTCAATTCCAACCAGTCGCTGATCTAAAGCTAATTTACGTCCTTCGTTTGTAACCTTGAGCATATTATCTTCTGATGGATCTACTCCACCGTCTCGAATGCGAGCTGCCCTGCTTGCCAAACCATCTACATATTTTTTCTGTTCATCAGAAGCATCAATGGAAATAGTCTCCATAACGGCATTCGGCACATCCATTTCTTTAATATCTTTGACCTTAATATCAGCCACTTCTTTAAAGATTGTTAATAACTCGGCCAATCCAACAAATCGTGTGAATCTTGTTCTGGCACGATACCCTGTTCCCTCCGGAGCAAGTTCCATGGCAGTCTTTGTTTCACCGAATGTCGATGCCCAGCTGTCGAATGAGTCAATGCCAAGTTCTTTTAAGGTATTTAACTGCAAATAGCGTTGCATTGTGTATACTTCTGCCATACTATTTGACACGGGAGTACCGGTTAAGAATACAATACCTTTGTTTCGGCAATTTTCTTCCATGTACTGGCATTTCATGAACATATCAAAAGCTCTCTTTGAATTACTGCTGGTATTGATACCTGCAATATTATTCATCTTCGTTGTTAACAGCAGATTCTTGTAATAATGTGCTTCATCAACGATCAGCTTAGTAACACCCAACTGATCAAAGTAAATTACATCATCTTTTCTCTTGCTATCCTGTAACTTTTCAAGCTTGACAGAAAGTTTTTTCTTGGAACTTTCGATATTTCGTACTGTAAAGTTCTGCTCAGCAGAGTCTAACAGCTTATCTAATTCTTCAATCTGTGCTTTAATATATTTTTCCTGATATTCAGGAGAAATCGGGATTTTTTGGAATTGTGACTGAGCAATAATGATTGCATCGTATGATCCTGTCGCGATTTTAGAACAAAATTCTTTTCTCTTGGCCGGAGTAAAATCGTTCTCACTGGACACTAAAATGTTAGCACCAGGGAATAATTTCATGAATTCTTCTCCCCACTGGCCTACTAATGGATTTGGAACAACAAATAAGTTCTTTTCAGATAATTTTAATCGTTTGGCCACCATAATTGCTGCAATCGCAGTATATGTTTTTCCGTAGCCTACTTTGTGCCCAATTAGTGAATTGTCTTTAGAAAATAGAATCCTCATGATTGCATCTTTTTGATGTTTATACAGTTTGATCTCGCTGTTCATATTTGGAACTTTTAAAAAGTCCCCATCAAATGTACGATACCTGATGGAATTAAATCTTTCATTATAAATGTTTTCAAGATCACAACGACGATCATAGCTCTTAAAGATCCAAGAATGAAATACTTCTCTGATCTCATCCTGTTTGCCCATCGCAAGCGTTGTCTCTTTTGAGTTTAATACTTCTTTCTTATTATCATTTTCATCATAAACCGTATCATAGACCTTTGCATCTTTTAAGTTTAAGCATTTTTCTAACAAAAGAAATCCATTGATTCGTTTTGTTCCATACGTAACCGCAGCTTTCTGGTTTGCAGAATCTCGATACCATTCGATATCCCAATGATCTGTCTCTTTAGTATAAGTAACACTCATACCATTTCCATTAAAATATTCTCGTGGAGTGTCAAAAACCTCAACCAAGAAATCTTCAATGTAATGAGCAGGAATCCATGTTGCACCAAGTTTTGCATCAATCTCTGCAGCTTTTAATGGCTCCGGCTGTGCTTCTTCCAATGCAGCGACATTGATATTATATTTTTTATCCTGTTTTGCTGCACACTTTGCAAATTCCAATTTCTTTCGAACATTGCCTGATAAATATTCATCTTTCATGACATACTCTTCAGTTTCTGGATCTAAAAAGATCTGTCCTTGAAGTTCTTCAATGATATCTTTCTCTGCTTTGTCATAAATACTTTCCATAAAAGCAAAATCAATACATCCTTTTTCATTCAGTGAGCATAATAATGACTCCTGTGCTGTATTGACTTTATCTGGCACAGAATGAGGAACAATAGTTCTTTTTGTGAATATATCTGCCTTGCTTTTTAGCTTATTGTTTTCATCCAGATTTTCCAAAGAACAAAGGAGGTAATAACTATCATCTTCCTGAAATGCTAATTTATTCCCTCTACTATGGATCAGTCCAAATTTTTTTTGAAACTTATCATAAGTCATATTTAATTTCTTACGATATGGTTCAATCGATTCATCACTAACATCTTGCATTTCTTTAGAAATCAATTCCTTTAATACATTTCTTAATTCGATCATGGCTGCAATTCTTTTTGCGACCATTCCTGTATCCGGAATTTTTTTCATCATGGAATTCTTTCGGTAATAAATATGATCATTGTAAATTCCATAGGACATGTTACTAATGGAATCTACTGCCGGAACATATTCTTCATCGTTATTCTCAATTGTCTGACCTGGTTCATAAACATCTTTGAGATAACTTTCCAAATGAAAATTATCAATACATGCTTTCCAGTCCATACCTTCTTTTTCCTTACATACAAAGCGTTTTCCGTATGGTCCACTTTCTTCCATCATACGTCCTAACATATGATTAAGATGCGTGCCAAAATACATATTAGCTTCTTGTGCAATGTTTACCCATTCCGGTTCATCACCGACCGTCTGGTATCTTCTTTTCTGGAAAAATAAAATGTCTGTAGAAACCTTGGCTCCTGTCACTGCAAAAGCTGTTTCTGGAAGTCTGATGGCACATAAAAGATCAGCTTTTTTCGCTAACATCTTACGAATGCGGCTAGATTTCTTGTCCATTGTACCTTTTGTGGTTATCATAGCAACAATTCCACCCGGTCGGGCAAGATCTAATGCTTTAAGAAAAAAGTAATCATGAATTAAGCATGAGCCGTACGTATTATCTGCTGCACTAAAATCGGAAAATGGTACATTTCCAATGATCAGATCAAAATAATTGTCTGGCAGATCAGCTTTTTCAAATGTACAATTTTGAATATTGGCTTTCTGAAATAGCTGTTTTGCGATATTACAGCTCGTTTCCTCTAACTCAACACCGTACAAGTTTGAATCTTGTAATGTATCTGGAAGCATCCGATAGAAATTTCCTGTTCCCATGCAAGGATCAAGAATATTCAACTTCCCTTTGACTCCTATTTCAGATAGAATCTGATACATAAAGTTTATGATTTTTTCATTTGTATAATAGGATGTTAAGATTGAAGACTTAATTCCCTTATATGTATTTTCTCCAACAAGGGTTTCTAACTGTACTTTCTTTTCCTCCACTTCGAAATATGAAGACAAGCCACCCCATCCTTCATAACTTGACAAGATGGTTTGCTGATCTTCATCAGCATAATCGTCCAACCCAAGTAACATTTTTAATGCTGCTAGATTGTTCTTCCATTTATCTTCCAAGCTCTTTGCGAACTGAATTGTTCTATGGAAGAAATTCTTTTTAGGCTTTTTTTCTTGTTTCTGTGTATCTTGTTCATCTGTAGAAAACAAGTCGAAAATAGATGTTTGCGTTCCTGTCTCTACTGCTGTTATGTCAGCTGCAGCAATGCCACCTTCAGAAACTGTAACATTTTCTTCCTCAGTTTTAGTATTTTCAATGACAGAAGAAAACATATCAAAAATAGACATTTGCCCTTCCATCTGTTTATTTTTCTTTCTTCTCATAAATTTAAAGGTCCTTTCTTATAAACAAAAAAAAGGCCGCCGCATCTCTGATTCTTAATCATTAATGCGACGGCCTTCGTCTGAAATTCTATTATTATTAAGTTAAATTGTTATCTGAAATGTGAAAATGTAGAATTCCTCCTACATTCTACATAAAGTGTTGATTATTTCCACTGAATCACAAATTTATCATCGGAATAATCTGTAGAAACTTCTCTCCAAAGACGTTCAAATTCTGAACATACATAAGGGAAAAATTTAGAATCTGGTAACCGTTCAATTGTATCTTCATACATTTTTTTCAGTTCTCCATCTTCTTCTCCATATCCTTCTACTTTTCCAGATGTATTTACCTGTAAAAAGTCACAACCACTTGCGTCTGCTTCCATGATGAAGCGATTGATTGTCTGGTAGGCAAAATGATTTAACCATAAGTCTACTTCTTTTTTAGGATCTGTTTTTTTTGTTTCAGATTTTTTCACACTTTTTTCTTTTACTGCACTTTCAACTTCTGATGAATTATTAATAATCTCTTCTTCATTAGTTTCTACTGCTTCTTTTTTACTAGCCTTATTTTTGGATAAAAATGTATTAAATAAACTTACATTCCCTAACCCTAATAAAGAGTTAACTGGTCCTCCAGTTAAAAATAAGAAAACTAATAATACAATTTTCCATTTCTCTGCTCCTTCTTTTCCTTCATTTCGATATAAAATATAGGAAATTAATAAGTTGCATAAAAATACTGAAAAGGATCCAATCATAAACACAATATCACCCAAAATAATTGCTTTTTGTAATGTTGTTGTTTGATTTTTAACCTTTAGTGTTGTTTCTTTCATTGTTTGTTCTTTCATTACTCATTCTCCTTAATATATATAATTAATTATCTCCATTTTGCATAAAGTCATTTGGATCTGGTAAATTTCCATCTCCGTAAGGGTTATGAAACTCATCATCCTTCACCGCTGCCATATTAAATGGATTTTCTTCCGGTGCAAGACCAGCAAACTCATTATTACTACTACTTGGCTGTTGATTTGATCTTTCAGAATTTTTTCTTCCAGAATTATTGCTTCTTTGAGTTGAAGCATTTTTGCCAGTATTAGATTGTGAATTCTGCTGATTTGAATTTGATGTTCTATTGGATGAATTCCCTGCTGATTGCTGCTGATTTACTTCTTGTGCCATTGGCATTGTAGCTCTTTTTTTAGGCGGTACACTTGTACTTGTTTCAGTTGTGTTCTGCCCTTGCATCTCAGAATGCTGTCCTCTATTAGAGTTTCTTGATTCCTGATTCTGAGGATTTGCATGGTTAGACTGCCTCTGCTGTCTTTTGCTTGAATTATTCTGATTTTGTTTCTGTGTATTTTGATTATTGTTCTGCTGATTTAGCTGATTCATTGGAATACATGTATTGGCCATGATTTGAAGCCCATACACTTTTCCATCTTCTCTGTCATAATTATTTGGTCTAAGCTCTCCTGAAACTTGCACATAAGATCCTTTTTTAACCTTATTAACCAATTCCATTGCCGTTTTCCCATAATTGACACAATTAAGATAGATTTTTTCATGAACTAACTGCTTCTTTTCTTTGTCCGGATAATAATCTCTTCCTGTATAAATTTCAATACTATAATATAAAATCGTTCTGTTTGGATTTTCTTTATTCTCTTTATAAGCTGGTTCACGATTTACAGTTCCTGACACTGTGATTATGTTTAAGTCTCTCATTTTTTCTCTTCCTTCCTTTATAATACAATGCATAAACATTCAGTTATTGCACCTGAATAATAAGTTTTCCTTCTTTTCGTTGTGTTTTTCGGTATTTGTTCTTATATACTTCACATAACTCCTCAGAGTATTCATTATATATGCGACAAGCTTCTTCAATAGTTTCTATGCTATGAAAGTTCTTACTTGTCGCCTGTGAAGATGTATAGATCAAACACACATCATATGTTACAGATCCGTTATCCCATATACATTCTTCTAATTGTACTGTTCCTTCGGATAAGCTACGTTTTGCCACAACCTGTTTTGTCATTTGATTTTTTCTCCTTTCATAAAGGCAATAAAAAAAACAGACAGTAATTTTTCTGTCTGTTTTTTGCCTATATCTTTTCTTTATTTAATATGGTTTTATACGTGTACTTTTTGATTTTTTTTGATCTGTTCGAGTCTTTCTTTTGAGATTTTCAAGTATTTTAGAATCATCTCATCGGAAGCACCCTCTTCAATCATACCTAAAACAATCTCCATCTCTCTATCGTTACGTCCTTCTGTACGTCCTTCTGCACGCCCTTCTATACGACCCTCTTGTAGAAGTTCTTGATATCGAATTTCCATTGCTTTCACATCTTGCCTCCATTTCTGATCAGACATTGCTTTTCGAAATTGAGCTTCGATCATCTTACTTAATTGTAAGCTGTCTTCTTTAATAATCGGCTTTTCCAAATATCTCAGAGCATCTTGCAATTCCTTGGATACGTTATAAATCTTCCCTTTTGTATTAAGAAAAATTTTAGTTGTTCCGTCTTCCAATGATAAATTAGATACTTCCTGACAACGATTATCAAAAGTGTATTTCATATATTTTTTTCCAAATGGATCGAAAGAGCAAACAAAAATCACAAAACTTTTCTGTAATTCCTGATAGACACTTCCTCGATTTAGGGATTCTACATCCATAACACTTTGATAATATCGACTGCGTTTTGGTAATGATCCTCGATTTGCTGACTGCATTTCAATATTATATACAGTATTCTGATCATCTTCTACATAAACGTCCAATCGAATACCTTTGACATCAATAGCTGGATCTAAGGTCTTTTGTTTTTCCAAATAAACCAAATCACGAATTTTGATATCCAATGTCTGTTCTATAAATCGTTTACAGGTTTCTTTGTCTTCCATGATTTTTCCAAATGCATAATCATGTTTAGGAAGAATTCCTTCGTAAATCATAGTTTCTTTCTCCTAATTATAGCATATTGATAGTTGCTTTTGTACTGTGTACGTTGATTTTCTCCTTTCTCAAAATAAAAAAGGACATAAAAATAAGCAGATATAAAATATCTGCTAAATTTACGCCCTTTGGGTTGATAATGTTCTATTTTAATCGTTATTCTATAAAAAGTCCCAAGTATCCTAATACCGTCGGGAATCTAATAAAAATACAATAATATAATATCATAAATTATGTTAAATAACAACTGATAACTACAAACAACCGTGGATTATTGCTTGCTGCTATATAATATTGTATTTTTCAATTCCTTTTCTTTTTCAGTTACCACAGAAGTTTCATTGACTTTATATAAAACATCCTGCTTTGTTTGATTGATCTCTTCCTCATTAATACCATCATCAATAAATCGCTCTCGGTAAGTATCAATAGAATTTACCGTTAACTTGTATAATTCTAAGGATGCAACAGTGTTTGAATTTCCTATTTCTAATAGATCCTTAAGGTTATTATAATATTTCTTATAAACTCCTTTATCTGTTCCTTCCTTTACATTTAATGTGATCTCTTGATTAAATTTTCCAATCTCACAATAAATTTTGGCAATTCTATGATGCTTTGCTGTGCTTTTGTATTTCAAAGAATCTTCAAACCATTGAACAGCACTTTTCATTCTTGTGATTTCTTCATTATTCATATCATCATATTCATAGTAATACCAATATGCCTTTCCAATTTCATAAGACAAGTTTCCATAGCCATCTCCTTTTTTTACCTTGTCCCAATTCTGATGAATCGTTTTAAGATAAGCACTTTCTTCTTTAGAACTAAATACCGCGTCCTCTAAATATACATCTAGCAATTTTTCGTATGCTTTTGATTCCTTTGGTAATATATCAATTGCCTGATGCAACATCTTGATTTTTTCTTTTTGGTTTGTGCTGCGATCTACAACCTCTATAATATCATTATATTTATTTTTTTGATGAATATTATGTATGAAGAATCCCCCGACTCCTATAACTAAAAGTACAGAGCTAATGATCGCAATACGTACACTCATTGGAATATTGATTTTAGGCATTATAAATTTTCTTTCTTTTTTTACCTTGTATTCCGTCTTAATTGGTATAGTAGCTTCTTTCTTAATATCTGGTATAGAAGAATTCTGTTCTACAAAATCTTTTATTTCACTTTCATAGATTATATTTTCTTTCTCCTGAATTACTTTTTTTATCGAGGATGATTCTATTGGCATTTCCTTTTTATTTTCAAGAATTATCTCATTGTTAGAAACAGAAGCATTTTTTATATCTTCCCCATTTTCTTCTGCAATAATAGATGCTGGAATATCTGATAACTTTTCATCATGATTCGGTTCTTTAACAATTTCCGTTTCCTGTATTGTATTAGTTTTTTGTATCAGATTTTCATGATTTTCCTTCTGGTTATTTATTTTTTGATGATTCAGAATCTTATTATGTTTTTCTATTTCTTTTTTACTAGAACTGTTCTCTTTTTTAGAATCATTTTCCTTATTTTGTTTTAAATTCAAAGATTCTTTATCATTAAGAACTTTTACTTCCTTTTTTTCTGTTTTGTCATTATTCGCCTTTGGAAGTTTTATATTATTCCATGATCCTTTACCTGCTGAAGATATATTTTGAATTCTTTTTTCTTCCTGCTTATTGAGAACTTTAGATTTTTGTGATCTTAGTTTTGGAATATGAGACTTTGGATGAGTCTCCTTTTCTTTAAGTTCGTCTTGTGGAATTATCTTTTTATTATGATCTTTCTCCTTTCCTATTTTCTCTATTTTACCTGATTGTGATTCAGTTTTAGATTTTGGTTTTATATTTTGCTCTTTTTTTTCAGATTCTAAACTTTTAATACTCTTTTGACTGTTAATCTTCTCTTTCGGCTTCTTAGATGAAATACGCTGCCCTTCTGATTTTTCTATTTTCAGATCTTTTTTATCTTCCGCTTCTTTTTGTTGCTTTGATGCAACCTTTGTTAATGATTCCTCTTGAAGATTTCTTTTCTTTTTTCCTTCTACTTCATCTGTTGCTAATGTTTTTTTTGTTTTAATCGCCAGTAACTCTTCTTCCGGCAGCAGCATTTCTTCTTCATGTTCTGTTATATGATTTTCCAGAGTTTCTTCTTTTCCCTGCTTCTGTTTGGAATCATTTATTTCTAGCTTTTGTCTGTTTTCCTCTGAAACAATAGGTTTTGATAGTATCTCGGCAGTATTCTCCATATTTTCACGATTTATATCCTGTTTTATCTTATAAAATTCCAATTGTTCTGGATTTGGCATAAAACGTGTTAATGTATTTTTCTTCCTGCGTGGCGGCCGCAAACTTCGATCCTGTTGATATACTATCAGATCAGTTTCTTTATATTGCTGCAACGTTGTTGCAAATGCTTTAATACCTAATACCGTCTCTCCTTTTGCACATTTAAGTATTGTAGAGTTTAAGATATAAGAAAATGATGGATCAATACTGCGAATATCATCTAATTGCTTTCTTCCTGTTACTAATTGATACAACACATAGGATAATTGTTTTGTAATAAAACCCTCATCACATTTTTTATACATTGAAAAGTTATACGCATTTTTAAATACCAGATTTTGATCTTTCGTAAAATATAATTGATTCATATCAATTTCTGGATAAAAATATCCATTTGATAATGTCCACACCTGATAAATAGACAGACATAAATTTTTAATTGCATTTACCGCAAAATCAATATCATATGGTATTGTATCTAATCGTGCTCCTTCAAATTCTTTATATATAAAACATGCTTTATCTTCCCACTGAAATTGATTAATCAGACTTGGGAATCCAATAAGATCATAATTTTTAATCCCCAACAAATCTAATTGTTCAGATACCGTCATAATATAACTGTCTGTTGTTTCAAACATTGTATCTGTTACGATGGCCGCACCTTTTCCATATGTCTTTAAAACTTCATATTGCCCGATTTTTTGGCTTATTTGCATCTTCTTTCCCCTTTCTAACAAAACATCATCTTAGTATCGATGATGTTTTGTTATCTTTATTCCATTTGTGTATTTTGCATATTTAACACACTCTCTACAATTTTGCATTTATTTTTTATTTTTATCAATTTGCACATCACTGTCATTACTTGTCACATTTTCTTCAAATCCATCTGATGATGTGATTGTAAATTCTCTATTCGGTACAAAAGGAATATCATACGTTGTATAATTATCATCCACTACACCATTACTCTTCTCTATGTAATCACTTGTAACTTCGATTCCATTAATGTACGTCGTAAGACTTTTTTCTGCTTTATACTTATAATTTGATACATAGATATCTGGCATATAGATTTTCCAATCATTATTCCTATCCTGAACAAGTATAATTTCATAATCCTCGGAATCTTCTGTTGTATACGTTAGTTTTCTTGTAGTTGCATTATTATTATCTGAATCATCAATTACCGTATTGTCTTTTTCCATATTGGTTAACACAATCTGCTTCTTTGACATTCCTACGATATCCTCAAGATTACTTCTTTCAATATACCAAGATACATCATCATCTTTAATAAATGTGCTGTCTGGAATATAAATATATGACTTAATATCTTTGTAGTCCTCTTTTTGGACCTTTTTCACAAATTTATCAGCCACTTTTTTTGCTTTCTTTTCCTGTATATTTTGAGGTGTGTAAATTTCTTTACTTCCACTAGAACACCCTGTTAAAACTGTCATAATACCCATAACACATAAAAATAATACAATTTTTTTCTTCATCGAATAATACCTTCCTTTAAAAATTCTGTTGTGATTCTTACATAACCATGATTAGTTACAATACTTCCATCCTCTGCTTCTTCCAACATGACTTTCACATTGAAGCTTTTACCTTTTTTAGATTTACAATTTAACAAATCCACACTTCCCTGCGTGAAAAGTTCTGCTACCATATTTCGATCAACTTTTTTCTTGACAGCTGCAAAATATGGATGATCTTTCATCATGATCAAATCATTATTCTCACACTGAAACCCTGATACAGATTCCAAAACTCTTCCTCTGCAAATCGGACATCTACAAATGACAGGTAAGAAATTCTGATCTCGTTTTTCAAACATATGATTTACATCTTCATAAATAAGCTGTAATGCCTTCTTAATTGAAATCTGGCCTGTCCCAACTTCTCTTTGTAATACGCCCATTTTAACAGTGCTTTCCTTACTCAAATCAATTCCTAGTTTAAATAGAGAATTAATATAGAAGATTCCTTTTTGTTCAATCCGATAAATATCTTTCTTTAATGAGATATATCCTGATTTTTGAGCTTTATTAATAATTTCTGCTCGCGTTGATGTTTTTCCGATTGTTGCACCCTTTCGTATATTTGCATACATTGTATCTTCATCTTCGATCTCTTCATCTTTCGCAAATGGATTATCCATAAATTTTACCAATGTATCTGTTGTATAATGTTTTGGTGGTGTTGTCATCTTCTTCTCCGGCTGAAAGTTTATCGGAATATTATCACCTTTTTGAAAATCAGGTATCTCACGATCATTTGTTCTAAGATTTTTTACCTGTTTCCATCCTTTACTGATATAAATATCTCCTTGTATTCTGAATTTTTCATTCAAACATTGGATATCGAGTGTTGTACGATGCACCATACATTCTTCCGAGAAAAACACTTCGTGGAAACGATCTACGATTTCTTTATAGACAATCTGTTCTTTTTGATTTAGCTTATTCATATCTGGAATCTTACCTGTTGGCACCAATGCACTATGAGCAATGACCTTTTTATCATTAAAGATCTTATTACTATCTTTAAATGCAAGATCTACACCACTGCCTTGAAGTGACTGTATGATTTTTTTTATTTTATTTTTTTCTTCACTTTTCAGATATTCCGACTCTGTTCTTGGATAACTGGCATATCCATTTTCATACAATGATTGTACTGTTTTTAACGTATCAGACGGTGACATCTTATAATACTTTCCCATCCATCCCTGTAATGTATTCTGGCTGAATAATTTAGGTGCCTGGATTACTGTTTTTCTTCGATTCATAGCTATTACTTTAGCTCCTGCCCGATTATATTGATCCGCAACTTTTGATGCTTCTTCTTCTGTTTTAAATGTTGTCTTAGATGTTAATGTAAGTCCTTCCTTACTCACATTTTGGAAATATGGCTGCGGAACAAAATTTTGTATCTCATAATCTCTTTTAAATATCTCAAATACAATAGCTGTGATTACTCGTCCTACATGAAAACAATCTTTTCCAGTTGTTCCGAATTTCAATGATGCATATCTGGAAGCGTTGATCCCGTAGAGCCAGTCATAAAAAGCACGGAACCTTCCCTCCAATGCCATTGCTTTATATTCCGGAGAATTATTTGGTTTCATTTTCTGCAATGCTTCTTTAAACTCGTCAACAGTATTGGAATCTTGGATTAAACGATATACTGGCTTAGTACATTTAGCATAATGCAGCACGTTATCTACCAGTACCTGTCCTTCATCATCACTATCTCCTACATGGATCACGGCATCTGCCCATTCAATTCCTTTTACGATATCATCAAATATTTTTTTCGCACTCGCCCCTCCGGTAGTTTTTTGCATCAATTTGTATCGAAAAGTCTTTGGAAAAAATGGTAATGCATCAAGATCCCATCCTTTTTTCTTTGATGGATACTCTGGATAATCTTCCATATTAAATAATTCAAAAATGTGTCCACTTAGAGCATGAATCTGATAGTGTTCGCCGTAATAATTACGCCCTCTTTTTACGAGCTTTTCTGGTAATGCTTCTGCAAGATTTTCCATAATACTACTTTTCTCGCATATTGCAATGTATTTCTTCATGACCTTCCTCCTTCTATTTTGACATAAAAAAAGACCCAGGACCCGAAGGTTTCCTGAGTTCATTCCTAATTTTATGAATTTTGATAGGATTATTAAACTATCTCATAATCCACTCTATATATTATAACATAAATACTACCATATGAGTAGCATTATCATCTCATTTTTATATTATATATTTTCGCTCATTCTTGTCATAATTCAATTATACCAAACATGTTTATGAATAAAAAAAGCTGCCACAATTCAATGTGACAGCTGAAAAAACTAAAGTTTTTTAATAATATTTTTTGTGATAGCATATTCAAAATTAAATTTCATAGTTCTGTTCTTTTCAGGAAATTCAATCTGAATATATTTACTATCAGTATTTACAATTCTTCCTTTTCCAAAGGCTTTGTGTAAGATCATATCTCCTACTTTAAAATCAGCTTTTGCTAATTGAGACTGGGAAACAAACTGAGATGCATTTTTGTTATTATATAAAATAATAACCTGATCTTTTGCTCTAGTGATCGCCACATACATCAATCTTCGTTCTTCTTCAATATCAGTTTTTTCATCAACCTTCCGATATGGAAGATTTTCTTCATTGACATCAAAAATGATAACCCGCTGATATTCTAACCCTTTACTTGAATGAATTGTAGTTAAAGCAACTTTGCCAACTCGATCCTGATTCTTATATGCATCCTGAATCATTCTGGTGTACTGCTCAATTCCTTTCTTTAAATTATCCATCGTATCATATTTTCGGAAGAAAATGTAAAGCTGATTTGTTGTTTCCTTTAAATCATCAATATCTTCTTCGGTCATATGCATAATCTTAGAACAATTATTCAAATGCTTTTTATAATTAATTCCTTCCTCTGAAAAAATATATTGAATCATCTTGCTAGGAGTACCTAACTCTTTTAAAATATGCAGATCTTCTTCCAGTTTCAGCAAATTTTCATATACATAGCTCTTATCACTATCCGCATTTGCATATATACTTTTCAATTGTGCTAAAGTTGTACTAGGCTTTACATACCTCTTCTCTACATATCGCACTGGCCGATTCACAATCTCGTAAAGATTTTTCTCATTACCCATTGCGACCTCAAAATATGCCATAATCTGTTTTGCAACAAAATGATCTAACATATTGCGTAAAGGCTCTAAGGAATAAAAAGGAATCTCACTATCCATCAGCTTTCCGGCAAATTTTTCAACAGAACGATTGGTTCGGAATAAACACGCTGTATCTCCATAAGGTACATTCCCAATCATTGCAGCCTGTTTATCATTACCTAACAATACATTCTTTACATAATTACATTCTTCGCTGTACTTATCATACGCATGAAAGATAACATCTGCATCTGTTGGATTTTCTGTTCTAGCTGCTAAAATCCTCTTATTATAACGATTCTTATTAAAAGATATTAGACGATTTGAAGCTTGAACAATATTTTCTTTACATCGATAATTTAATGGCAGCTGAATAACCTTTGCATGTTCAAATTCTTTTGGAAACTGTAACATGATACTTGGTTCTGCACCTCTGAATCCATAAATTGACTGATCATCATCCCCTACACAGAACAAATTATTCCTTGGTTCTGCCAGTAACATGATAATATCATTTTGGATTGGATTAGTATCCTGATATTCGTCAACCATAATATACCGATATAAATCCCTGTAATAATCCAGAACATCCGATTTCTCTTTAAAGAGATTATAAGTAAGAAGTAACATATCAGTAAAATCAATCATATGCTTTTGCTGCATATAATTCTGATAATACTGATAAAATTGCCATGCTGTATCTGCAGACATGTTTTTCAATTCTAACTCTTTTTCCGAAATCTCTTTTACATCTTTAATTCGATGATTTTTGATCAATTCGATATTCAAAATAATTTCCTTGGTCTTATCCATACACTCCTGGAAACCAGAACCTAAATAATGATCAAGTTCTGTAGCTGCTCTTTGAATAATATCTGTCTGCACTCTTGGCGAAACAATATTTTTGTAAGAATAGCCTCCATGTTTTACTAAAATTCTTAGAAAAACACTATGAAATGTTCCGAATGTAACTTGATTTCTTTTAGGCATCATACCATGGAAACGTTCTTCCATTTCCTTTGCTGCTGCCTTCGTGAATGTAAGCACTAAAATGTTCTTTGGATTAACTTCTCTGTTCATGATCAGGTTTTTAATACGATATGTTAATACTGTAGTTTTTCCTGACCCTGCACCAGCCAACACCAACATAGGTCCTTTCTTATGTTTGATTGCAGCCACCTGTGCTTCATTAAATTCTCCCATTTTGTTCTCCTTTATCTTTTGAAGCAATCCCATTTGTTTTAGGATCACCTTCTGTTTTTGGTTCATTCCATACAGTTGTAACATTCCATTCCATAAACCATGGATTATTATAATCAACCTGTTCAATTCTAGCGAAACGGCCATCATCTGAAATCTGTCGTAATAATTCATCTGCTTCAACCGGAATATTATGCTCTTCTCTTTCTTTCATTGTTATTTGCCACTCTTCATTATACTGTTCTCTAATGAATTTAACTGCTGCTTCTTCTGACTCAAACATATATAATGGACTTTCCTGTGAAAAGCTATAATAGACTGATACATAATAAGCCTGTTTGCTTTTGACCGGAGTTTGAGATGTTTTTATATTTACATGTTCAAATCCACTATGTTTTTCAAATTTATTACTCATATGATTTTCTCCTTTACTGGCAATGTGTTGTAAGCGTATTAGCTAAACGATTTTGATCAACAATCCAATCTGTTCTATAGTTATAGATTGGACAATACGCATTATACAAACTCCCTTTCATTGTATTTATTTCTTTAAATGTAAAATTTAAAGAATTTCTAATTTGATCGATTAATTCAACATTTGTTTTGCATTCTCTTCTAAGGCATCTATTTTTTCTAATTTTCCTATAATATCGAATATAAGAAATTAAATTCACATGTGATCCTTCTATCATATGCATTAAATCTGTCAACTCTTTATCGCATTGTGAAATCATATTAAGATTTTCATGATATTCCTTATTTAACTGCGGTAATAGAGTTACGAGATCATCCATAAATGTAACCCATTTAGAAGGTTTGTTTTTTGCCAATGGAAACATTAAGGAACAGAAAATTTTTTCTGTTCCTCCGTTTTGTTCCATATGAATAAAGTCATCTTTTTTTACAAGTAAAAATTTTGATGATTTTCTTTTTGTCATTTTACAAAGTGCTTCTGAAATTTCTCGTTTTCTATAAAATGGAACATTTTCTCCATTCTTAGCTTTCTTCACACACCCTTCTTCATCAATTTCATAAATTTCACCATTCTTAATTAAAACATATGTATTCACTTTATACTCATTCTTATTCATATTATTTTCCTTTCTACTATTCTAAATTATTCTCATTCATCATTTTTTCTTTAGGACTTTCCTATTTCCTTTTTAATAATGCAATAGCATAAGTGGAATCTGTAACTACTTCATCATCTCCATTTTTTACAAGCATTGGAATCCTTTCATCTGCTGCATCAAATCTAATCTCCGTATTTTCACAATCCATGGCATTCAAAACTTCTAATAAATAGCTTCCATTAAGGCAAATCTCCGCATCTTTTCCATCAATGATTGCTTCAATATCTTCATTAATAGATCCTCTATCACTCTTGCCCTGGATATTTAATAAATTCGTTTCTTTGTTTGCTTTTAACAAAATACGAATCATTTTTCGATCCGTTGATAATAAACATGCACGTTTAATAGTTCCTAAAATCAGATTTTTAGCTACGTTAACTTTTGTCAGATCTTTATTAGTTTCTATTTTCTTTAAAGTAGTATTGATTGTAAGTTCCTTTGCATTTACAATACGCAGTGAAATAAAAGTATAATCATCTGCTAGATACATGAATTTATCATCCGCAAAAATCTGAATTTCTTTATTCTGAAATGCGTTGATTGCTTCATTAATATCTTCTGCATAAATCAATACATTGAAATCAGCACCATTATTTTCATGTGTTTTTAAACAACTTGAAAAAAGATAAGGATTTGCTGCATAAATTTTAATATCATCTTTTGCACAATGAATTGCAAGACATTTCATTGCTTCTTGTCCTACAGATACAGAATCATCTTTTCGTACTGATACAAATGCAGTGGCACGAACCATGCGACGTAAATCATTCGCTTCGATCGTAACAAAGTTTTCATCTACCCCTTTCTTAGTAGGCATTGGAAACATATCTGCTCCTTCAATTGTCTCAAGCTTGAATTCAGATTTCTCATATCTTAAAACAAGACCATTTTCGGCATCAAACTCAACTTCTGTTACAGATTTTGGAAGCTGTTTTAACAAATCCATCATAAATGAAGGATCTACTAAAAACTTCTTTTCCTCAGTTTCTTCAAAAACGAAACTATTTGGTGGCATATTGGTAATAACAGACATTCCATCATTCATACCAACAAGAGAAATTCCTGAATTTTTGATTTCTACCAGAGTTTTAGATGTTATATCTGCTTTCTTTGAAATACCTTTTTTTGCAATCTGCAGTGCTGCTTCAAATAATTTTCTATCAATTTTCATAATAAAATTCTCCTTTAATTTTCTTTAATTTCTTTCTCAGTGATCACTTGCAGCACGATCAGTACCACAAGTAATACACATTTTGTTGTTGTTTCTTGTAAAAAAATAATGGCCAACACAATAAGTGCCATTGCCATTAATAATAGTTCAACTTTTCTTTTCATTTTTATCCTCTTTTTCTATGATTCACACAATGATCTGTGCATGAACAGATTTTTCAATCAACTCTTTATGATCAATGACATATTGTTTTTCAAGGATACATTCCTCTGGAAAAGTAAACGTTGTTGCCTTTTCTTTTTCATCGAACTTTAACTCAGCTCTTTTTAAACAATAACGAATCATTTCTGGAAGTCTTTCTATAGATTTTCTTATTTGTTCTTCCTGCCCTGATTTTTGTTCCGGTAGTTTCTTAGTATTTTTCTCTTCTTTTGTTTTTTCTTTTTTCTTTAATTGCAGCATGACGAGATTTAATTGTTCTTCTAATGATTTTACTTTTTCAGCAAGATCAGTATTCTTCATCTCTATTTCTGGCTTGCATAATTTGATTAATTCTACTTCCACTAAGACTCTTTTTGTTGTAGCAAAACGTAATTTTTCCAACAATGCTGATAAAATACGAATATCCCTGATCAATAATTTTTCATCGATCAACTTTGCTTTCTCCTGTAGAAACTTCATTTGTTCAGTAGATACTTCTAATGCTTCTTCTGCATCTGTTCCCTGCCCAACTAATAAAAGATTCCTTAGAAACCACAAAAAATCTGTGATAAATTGTGACCATTCTCTTCCTTGACTAGCAACATCTTCAATTAAGTCCATAACCTTCGCAACATCCTGTGCCATAATGAAATCTAAAAGTTCACTATAGACCTGAATATCTACTGTTCCCAGTACATCTAACGTAGCATCATACGTCAATTTCTTGCCCAAATTAAAGGCAATGCACTGATCCAGAAGGCTTAACGCATCTCTCATGGAACCATCTGCCATTCGTGCGATATATTCCAAAGCTTTATCTTCTGCTTCTACCTTTTCTTGATTGGTAAGGTCAATCAATTGTTTTTTTATAACATTTGATGTAATACGATGGAAATCATATCTTTGACACCTAGATAAGATCGTAATCGGTATCTTATGAACTTCCGTTGTCGCAAGAATAAAGATGACATATTCCGGCGGCTCTTCCAATGTTTTTAATAAAGCATTAAAGGCTCCGATGGAAAGCATATGTACTTCATCAATGATATAGACTTTGTATTTACCTGTTGCTGGCGAATACTGTACCTGCTCCTTAATCTCTCGAATATTATCAACGCCATTATTAGAAGCTGCATCAATCTCGATTACATTCAAAGATGATCCTTCTGTGATTGATTTACATGTCTCACATTCTCCACATGGTTCTCCATCAATAGGATGCTCACAGTTTACTGCTTTTGCCAAAATCTTTGCGACGGTTGTTTTTCCAGTACCTCTTGTTCCACAAAATAAATAAGCATGACCTAAACGATGATTACGAATCTGGTTTTTCAGTGTCGTAACAATGTGATCTTGCCCTTTTACTTCATCAAACGTTTGCGGACGGAATTTCCGATACAATGCACTGTATGACATTGTTTACTCCTTTCTGCTAATTCTTATTTTGTTTCCAATTTTGTTCATTATTAAACTTCATTTTCATGATGTTTGTACTATATGCGGTAACAAAACAATCAATAAAACGATGAATCCGATTCATAAAAGTAAAAAATCCTTCATCTGTCATATTGATACAGCTTTTTTCTTTCTTTTCATTTTTAGTAACCTCAATTTCCAAATACCATGGATATTTTTTAGGCTGATTGTTATAGAAACTCTGTCGTCTTACCAATAAAGTACGCTTTAGCTTCTGAGCTTCATTTTTTTTGCATGAACTGTAACTACAATCCCCAAATGATTTGGCAAATTCATATAGATATTCTGCCTGATCCACATCCAGATAAAATGTTACATTCTTTTTACTCCCTCCAACCTCTAATAATGAAATTGGAATCTTTGAATACTCAGTTTTACCATTAATTTTCTCTTTTTCTGCAAAAATACTTCCATAAAAGGATGATGTTACTTTCAGCTCATCCGCTGCAACTAACACTACCTTCCCATTACTTGTTTTTGCAATGTCTCTTGCTTGTTTCTTCATTCTTCATCCTTTCCATCCCAATCTTCCGGGATCTTATCATTTTCATTAAATGTCATTGCATTAATAAGTCTGATCGTCATTTTGTGTAAGAATGGTATTTTCTCTTCTGCTAGAGATAAGATTCCTAAACTAATGAACAAAACAGACATAAATGCGATCAGATAAACTAAATTGTCTAACATACGACTTTCTCTCCTTTCTCTTCTTTTCGACTTTGTAACACTTCGATAAAAAACTTCTGGTCATGATTATCTGAACCACTTATTTCTGCCCATCTGCGATACTCTCCTGCATCCAATCCTAAAAAATCCATCAATGTTTTTCCTGTATTATGAGTTTGCCAGTATTTAATCCAAAGATCAGAATCTTTGACTGTGCTTTCCTTATCCATACAAGATTGAACGAATGATTTATGATATTTTCTACGATTGCCTTCTTTATTTAGAAAGCATTTTAAATATCTTTCCAGATCGTTCTCCTTACATTGCAGATTTTCAATCAGATGAATAACGCGAAGATTGATATCTCCATACGCTCCGCAAAAGATTACTTCAATCCGTGTTAATAACATCTTTTCATCATGTGACAGGGGTTTTCGATTGTTTCTTCTAAGCTTTTGTGCTGTTTCAGCATATGCTTTAAGAACTTCCGGATCACGCAATCCAATTTCTAAAAATCCACCATCATTACAAAACGCTTCGACTTTGTTTATAAATTCGTCCATTTTTTCTCCTTTCTTAACGTAAAAAAGGGCACAAAAAAACAGACCTTTCGTCTGTTAAATTTGTACCCTTTCATTATAAAATTTTCGTTAAAACACTACTACAAAGTCTGTTGCTTTAGTGTAAATACTTTAAAAAATCTTTTTTTGCCACACCGGCACGTTTCGCTGCTTCATCAACAGAAAGTATTTTGTCAGCAACAAGTCCAACTAAAGTGGTAATCTTTCCTTCTTCAATACCCTCAGCACGTCCTTTAGCATGTCCTTCCTTTAATGCTTTTTCTCTTGCTTCTTCCTCTACCAAATCTGATAAGTTACACATGAGATTCAACTCCTCTTATTATTTTGTGTTTAAATTTTGAGAATTTTTAATCTGCATCAATCGCTCTTTGGAAATTGTAACACACTCCATAATTGTTTCGTCAGATAATCCCTGTGCTATCATTTTTAAAACAATCTCTGTTTCTTTACGATTGAGAACTTCCTCCTCTAACAAATCTGATAAGTTGCACATAAAATTCAACTCCTCTCCTAAACGAATTGTCATTGGAATATGATAATCCGTTTGTAAAATTTTCTTTTTCTCCTTAGCTGAAATATGAGAATTTAATAATAAATTCATCATTTTCAAAAATGAATCATTCGTTTGATCTTCTTTTTTTTGATTTAGACAAATCATAATCACTGATAATTTATCATATGCTTCCACATTATCTGGAATTCCTGAAATGATATCCTCTTTTGCTATTTTGTATTCAGAAATCGCATTTCCGATATAGTTTGGTGCATTCATGCAAATCCAAATAGAATATACTTTTTTGAGATTCTGATAATTTGGAATCGCAAATTCTGTGCCTAGCTGTGCAGATAACATCCTAGCAGCATAGAAAATTCCTCTGGTTTCAATGTGATATCCAGGGTAAAAAGATTTCTGTGCTTCTACATTAATGATTAGCCTGATCTTTTCCTGTGTTTTGGGAACAATAGCGAGAAAACGCAGGTCATAATATATGACACCTTCTTCATTTACAGCATCTTCCGTATTAATTCCTGTGATCTTCTGATGATTCGTCAGACCCGGATTAACACATACTTTAGAAACTATTGGTTTTTCGATACATTCCATAATTTTGTCAATGCTGTAAACAGCAAATTCTTTCACTGTACGACGTAATATCCAAGCAAGAATCACTTTGTTACTGAGAATATTTTTACAATTCTCATCATATTGTTCTTTTGCTTCTGCGATCGTCAGTGTCCTTGATAACTCTGTGTTCAAAATATCTCCTTTCTTATTTTTACATGTTGACGTATTTTTGTCAATTTTCTTATCGCAAAAAGGGCACAAAAAAAACAGACCTCCCGTCTGTTAAATTTGTCCCCTTCTATAAATAAAAGTTTTATAAAGTTTCTTTCTAAGTATTTTCTATAAAAAGTCCCACTTCTCCTAATGTTGGGAATCTGATAAAAAATACAATTATATAGTATCACAAATTTTTTGTTTTATCAATGTATTTTTCGGCAAAGAAAAAGGATCATTACATGTTGCAATGATCCCAAATCCTTATGAAAAATATGATTTAATTTTTCCTTTTTGTTTCAATCCACGGTCGATAATTTCACAGAGTCCGACATGTCGGGAATACCGACGTTGCTTGACCTTATGTCCGTAGGGGATACCGATTTCTCTCCGCCCGCTACTGCCATTTCATTTCTTTTTGATAATTCCTCTCCTACTTTCGTTTACACTTAGAGGCAGGAGATTCCTTATTTATTTGTTTGTTAAAATAGTTATTTAATAAAAGGGAAAACAAAATATTTTATTTAATTTTGATTTTTACAGTTTTCTTTTTATTGGTACCATCAGTAGACATTACTGTAATTTTTACAGTTTTCTTCTTGCCTGTTTTTTTAGTCTTTACCTTCCCAGAAGATGATACAGTGGCATATTTTGTATTGCTACTCTTCCAAATAAGCTTCTTGTTTGCTCCTTTTGAAGCTTTTACCTTTGCTGTTAATTTTAAAGTTTTACCAGCTTTCACTGTTTTCTTTCCCTTAATGGAAATACTCTTAACAGAACCTTTCATGACTTTAATCTTATAGGTTGCTTTTTTATTACTTTCATCCTTTGCAATGGCAGTAATTGTTACGGTTTTGCCCGCGGCCCTTTTATTGATCTTCACAACACCGTTTTTATTAACTGTCGCAACTTTTTTATTACTTGTTTTCCAAGCAACCGATTTGGTTTTGGCATTTTTCGGCAAAATGTTTGCTGTTAATTTGATTGATTTGCCAGCAGCAAGCTGCTTAGAAATACCGTTGATCGTAATTTTGTCAACTTTTACAATCGGCTTTGTCAGGTTAGATTTATCCGGCTTATCTTCTGTAAAATTATTATTCTGGTTATGATCCTTTTGTGCTACATTAATGACATATGATCTCTCAATTCTTCCTACGTATCGATTGATTCCTGTAATAGCTACTACTGCCATTCCTGCCTTAACATTATTATGATATTCCACCTGATAATCTGTACCTTTTTCTAATAACAAATTACCTCTTTTTACTGTAATATCTGGTTCTTTTGCTAATCCATCTTCTGTAAATTGTTCTGATGATAATTTTACTGTACAATCGGAAATATCATTTTGACCTGGCAATTCCCATCTGTAAATAACACCATAATATGAATCATTCTGAGAATTACTATCTTTTTCATCATCTGATGATAATTTCATAGAACAGTATGTGTTTTGATCTTCATCAAACTTCATATCACTTGTCTTATAATTAAATGTAACCTTTTTACTTTCCCCTGCCTGAATCGTTGAAACTGCTTTTGTTGTTAATTTGTCTGATAGCTTATTATCTTTATAAAAATCAATTATTCCGGAGGCTGCTACTTGGCCATTATTTGTCACTGTTGCAGTATATTGTACACCATCTTTTGTAATCGTCTTCTTAACATCCGTAATTCCAAGATCTGTATAAGAGACTTCCTCTTTTAATTGTGACTGAGATGTATCTTTTTGTCCATCAGCAACTGTCTCTACTGTAAAGTTTTCGATTCGTGTTATATTATCAAATGAAAATTTGTCTTCAAATAGTTTTGATTCCCCTGGTAACAGATTACATGATACCGTTTTATTTACAATTTCCCCATCATCATTACTAATCTTTAAATTAAAACTCTTGATAGTTTCTTCACTTTGATTGGTTACTGTATATAAAACTGGCTGTTCACCATTTTCCATATCATTTCCATCAATAGACATATCTTCTATTGCAACCTTTGGAGCTGATTTTTTATGGATATAAAACATACTTGTTTTTTCATCATCATCTGAATCCTGAGCATTTAGAATAATATCCCACTCTCCATTATCGTCTAACGTAGCAGTAAAATAGTTTCCATTAACCCCTTGTTGTGTATAAATATTAACAGGAGCACTGTAACCATCTTTTGTCTTAACTGATGAATAAAATTTACAGCCTGAGTCATCATTTTCCATCCATAATATAGCTGTTTTATCTCCGTTAGATTCTTGTATTGCATTAGCACTAATAGCTGTCTTATTAGAGTCAGATATATCTTTTGTGATCTTGGTAGATAAATTGTATGATTTTAAAGTTCCATCTTGCACATATGTTATGATGTCCTTAGTTACATGAATATTAGAAAGATCCGCAGCATTATCATATACGACATTTTCTTTTCCAGTATCTAAATCATAAAATTTAGTATTTTGATCATTATCTGTTCCTATATAGATTGCATGATACTTGTTTTCTACATACGTTCCAGTTAATTCTGAAATATAGGTATCAGTATTTCCAATATCGGTTGCCTGCTGCCATTTATTGTTATCATATTCAGAAACCTTAATTGTTTTTTTACCTTTTAATGTAACAATATCATTTGATGGAACATTTACCCACATAACAGCCGGCGTACCATTTTTATCTATTAGTTTTGGCATCATATCCAAAGTATCATTATCTGAAATTTTTTCTACTTTACCAAAAGACTTTGTATTGGCATCATATTTACTAATATAAATTTCACTGTCTTTTGCAATATTTTCTGTTTGTTTATTAATATCAGAGCTGTCAGCAATTTTCTTATCACACTTCTGCCATGTAACGAAAATATCGTTTCCAATTTTTTTCAGATCAGCAAACGTATCTAAAGTTCCATTATCTAAAAATGCTTTTGGTTCAGACCATTTACCATTATGATAAATTGAGTACATTAATTTTACACTATTTTGTGTGCTTCTACTTGCATCGTTGGATTGGAATACCATGATAGTATCATCTTCTTGTTTAATCATTTTAGGAATACTATTAGGCAATATATAACTTTGCAATTCTTTGGTTGTAATTGTATTATTAGAACTTGCCTGTCGTAATTTATTATTTTTTGCAGATATATTACCTTTCCATGCACTTGTTTTATTTTGATATGTCCGGTCTTTAAGTTTTAACTTAATTTGACTATTTGATACTGATTTTAATTTAGCTGATTTATTTTTGCCCTTTTTATCAGTATCTTTTTTTGTTGTATCCCAAAGACTTACATTGTTTCCTGTAATAACACTTCTTCTATAATCATATAAAAATATAATTTGTGATTCAAGATAAACATTTCCTGTCATGTCTCCCTTTGACCAAGGAACTATTTGCCAATTAAGAGTTGCTTCTCCACTTGCTCCTATTGTAGCTAATCCACTGATTCCAAGACCACAATTAGCATTAAAAAATCCTTTTGTACTTAATCCTGTCAGTTCGAATTCTATTCCACTTTTATCTATAGAATTTATTTTTAATACATTAGTTCCATCTATAGTACCCTTAACGCCTATATAGTAAGGAATAGGTGGTGTAGCTGAAATATACTGCACAGTCTTACTTGCTTCCCATCTTAACAAGAATCCGATTCTTCCATTTTTGGAAATAAGCTTTCCATTTTCATCATATTTTGTTTCATAATATCCAATTAAATTAATTTCTGGTTTCTTTTCAAATTTTTTGGTAAGATCAAAAGATTCTTTATCTCCATCCGCCATAAGTACAGATCGCATACCTTTTACTTGATTTAAATTATTTTCAGCTTTTTTTATTTTTTTCACTATTTCATCTTCGTTATATGTCTTTTTATTAACACCTATAAGTGCTTTTATTGTATAACCTCCATCTTTATCATTTGATCTCGTTACTTTTGTTCCAATTGCTGGAATTGAAATCTTGTATTCGCCTGGGTAAATTTTAGTAATTGGATCATAAGCTTCCCCTGATAATTCATCAAATAATTTTACAGAAGGACCTATATATGGAAGATTAGTATCTGCAGTATCTTTATATTCTGGTTGTTTTACAGAACTGTTCTCTTTTTCTTTTGCATTACTTACAGTATCTGCATAATTCCAAACATTTGTATGTGAAAGATCCAATTTCAGAGCAGGACGAATTCCCACATTCACATTATCAACTGGAAGCCCTCCAGTATATCCAAAATAATCTATTGCAGAGGCATAACGTGAATTAAGCCCTGGTGAACGTAACCACCACCAACTGCATCCATAATTATCTGTAAAAATATTGACAGCATTTCCCATAGCTTTTGCATATGTGCTACTTTTACAGGATCTAGCATCATCTGTACTTACTGCTTCAGTTAAAAATCCATACTTTGCTGCATCAACTGAAACTTCTGACTGTGATAATAAAAAGATTTGGTCTTGGGTATCATTTCCACCTTCTGTTTGATATGTAAGATTATTATTATTTTTAATTTTTGTTTCTTCTATTGCATTTTCTTCTTCTTCTGAAAATGCACTGTTTATAAAATTATTTTTTGTATAATCATCATCTTTAGAATTTTGTAACCCTTTATATCCATTTAGCCAACTTCTAATTATACTTTTCTCCCATGTAGTTTTATGCCATGTGTCATATTTCTGAGTGTCCAAAATTTTATCTGATAAAAGTAATGCTTCATTACCGTCAACATTTAAAACTCTCCATTTTATTTTTTCATATCGAAAGTAATGATATTTTGTATCATTGTCCTTATCCCAGTTATAATATCCTTCTTGATCAGAAAGAAATTTATATGTAGTATCATCACTACTTAGTCTTCGATACTTTACATTATCAATCGTTATATCTCCGTTGCTATCCCATCCCGTTGCATTTTTTAGTTTGGAATATACCGATGGCTCTATTTCATAATCATCCTCTTCTTCCCATTTTTTAGCAAAAGCCCCACTTCTATGCGGAGTATCAACAATCTCCGTTTGTGGATAGCTTCCAAAATAAATACAATCCCACGTTACTTTTTGTCCTGATTTTAAAGAAGAATCTTTCACAATTCTAGGATTTGATATTTTCGTTTCCGTAGCTGCGGATACATTAATTTCACTTCCTTTTAAGTTAATCTTTTGAATTGGTGTTGTTGATAAGACTGTTGTTGTAATAACCATTGCAGACAAAAATTTTTTTGTTGCTAAACATAATTTTGATAATTGCATATAATTCCCCTTTCTTCATACATTTTCAATTACCCTTTATTAATTTTATATAGCTATATTTTAACATTTTATCATCTAATCTTCTACATTTTTTAGAAATTATATTTATTTTCTTGATGATTTGATAAGATATATTAATTATAGTAATATTTAGAAAGGAACTATTAATATATTTTAGCTCTATATAATAATAACTGTAAAAGACCAGCAATGTAATATTGCTGGTCTTTTATATTTCTAATTTTTGTTATTATATAGTAGCTATTTTGCACATTTTTTACAAGCCGTGTAACCCTTTTTCTTTGCCATATTAATCTTGACTTTACTTGGATTTCTCATTCCGCTACAGCTTTTCTTGTAATGATATTTCTTTCCACTCTTTGGAACCCAAACATATTTTACATTTTTATTAACTGCCGGTGTTTTATTAGATGTTTTCTTATTAGATAAGTGACTGCTGCCATCGCTGTAATTAATAGTAACTCCTTTTTGTACGTTAAATACAAAAACATTAAATTTAATGCCTTTACCATTATCTTCAATTGATTGAGCTTCCATTTTAACGCCTCTGGCAAGCTTTTCCTTACCTTTGAATACAGGTGTTACTCGATACAACACATGATTACCAGTTTCTTTGATGTAATCAGCAACCATATTCTCAAACGGGAGCATTCCGTCAACATTTAAGAATCTTGTGCCGGTAATCAGATTTCTTTTGTTAGCATTTTCTCCTGTTAATTGATACCCGATCAAATGACAGCGATTGTATAAATATCTACCATTTACACAATTATACTTTACAGTATGCCATCCTGTAGGCTTGATCATTCCTATTGGACCTCTTTTTCCTGCAGGCATCAAATCTTTTCCTATGTTCGCAATACAAGTTGTACATCTTCCGTATTTATCTAATTTTCCATACTGTTCATAAGATTTCTTATTCTTTAGTTGTTTTTTGGTGAATTGTGGTTTGTTATTGTTTTGTGCTACATATGGCTTTCCCTTGTATATTGGAACCGTTGTTGCAGCTTTCACTTTTGCTAAATGAATTTCATTGTTTTGATCTGAAATAACATTTATGCCCATCACAGCTGCAACGGAAAATGATAATATAAAGGCTATTATCTGTAGTCGTTTTAATATAAACTTCAAAATTTTATCCTCCTAGATATTTGCAACTTTTTATGGATAAAAAACTAATCTTGTTAATTGTTTATTTTTTACATAAAGTAATACGCTTAAATTACTGCTTGATATATTCTTTATCTGAACATTCCATTGATCTTTACGCAGTTTATTTTCTGTTTCATCATTCATATATACACTGAAATTTTTTGATGTTTTATAAACTCGTTTTTTAGAAGAATATTTCTTTAAAACTTTATAATTTTTGTTAATCTGATCGAAAGATCCTTTCACTGTACATTTTCCATTTGCTATTTTAATATCAGTAATCAGCGGTTTTGCTTTAAATTTTTTAGAAAATGTTGAATGATACATTTTTGTGCTTGATTTCTTCTTATTTGTTTTAGATTTTTTATCTTTTTTATAGCAAAACTTGATTTTATAGCTTGCTTTCAGTGGTGGTTTTTGCACATAAACATCAACACTTAAACAATCCCCTTTTTTTACTTTCTTACTCTTGGTTTTTACCGTTTTATTCTTTGTGTAAATTCTTGGAATAAAATATCCGTATCCTGTTCCTTCTTTTAAGGTGTTAACTTTTGTATAACTACCTTTTGAGCTATAACGAATGTAAAAGGTTCCATCTGCAGGAACTTTAAGATTATAGGTCATACTATGATACCCATCAATCTTTCCTGAATATTGTTTGTTGAATTTTGCCTGCTTTTCTTTTGCTTCTACTGGCATGATACTATATGAAAATACCATAACAAATGCTAATATGAAGCATAGAAATGACATTGATTTTTTGTTACTTTTAATCATATGATTTTTCCTCCTCTTTATTAATTTATTTTTGCAATAATATTATATAATATTTTAACTGAAAAAGAAATATTTTTATTGCTTTCCGCATTGTTTGTGCTATAATATTCAAAGGCTGATTTATAGCCTGAATAATACTCCCTACCTGCCATCAGGCAGAGTATTTAATTGACGCTGCGTATCCACACACCTAAAGGTATGTGGTTTTGCAGCTGAGAATTTTATAAAAAAGAGGATTGCAACCCTTATCAGCAATCCTCTTTAATCCCCAATATATCTTATCTTCGTTACAAACTCAGTAACATTTTTGTTGGAAGAAGTATGTATATGCAGCAACGAAAGAGCCGTTAGGCTCTCTGAAGCCAATTACCTTTAGGTGATGGGTAGTTCACCATCTGATATTCTACATTTTTTAGAAATTATATTTACTTTCTTGATGATTTGACAAAGTATATTAATTATAGTAATATTTAAAAAGGAACTATTAATATATTTTAGCTCATATAATAATAACTGTAAAAGACCAGCGATATTACATTGCTGGTCTTTTATATTTCTAATATCTCATCATTGGTGTGCTCTTTTTTACAGCTAAACATATGTTTGGTATAATTATACTATAAAAGTACGATATTTTCAACATATCAGAAAGGAGACAACCATATGGCATACCGTGTGACACAAAGAATCATTTCAACTCATTTGTTCGATTCCAGATTTCTTCCGGATCATCAACTAGAACCTCTCTAATATCAGCTTCTCCAACAACCTGCATTATGGGAGCGGTTGCATAAATTAACATTTTCTCGATTGGCTTTTTGCAAGCCACTTTTCGGTATTCATATTTTTTTGTTCCGTCCAGAATGCTTTTTGCATACTCTGGACGGATTGCAAATATCGCTGCGTTGCTATTTTTCTGCATTTTCTTCTCCTTCCTCTGCCTCTTCTGATCTCGAATTCCATAATAATGCCATAGCAAAAGCTCCAAAAATTATTACGTGTGTTGTTGGGCTGTCAAATTCTGTTAACATACAATATAGTGCTAAAATAGCATATGCTATTAAACCAATATCACGTTTTTTGAAACAATATACATATCCAAACAAAATGGAAAATAAGATTGCAAAATACGAATTCACATCACTATCTGGATAATTTTTATTCAACCGAGCTGAAAAAAGTAAGAACTTGTCTACTAATCCAGTCATTTTTGTTGTACTTTTTTGATAAAAATCTTTATCTTCAAATAATTGATCATATTTCCCTGATTTAATTATGCTTTCTCCTTCGATAAATCCATCAGCAGACTTTAAGGAAACTGAAAAATCGGAAGTTAATTTTCGTCCTTTTTTGTCTTGATATTTTGGCATACCCTCAGATGTTTGACCAGCTCCAAAAAGAGCTTCAAAAGCATATGTTGCAAATATCTTATCTTTACTGTTTTCTATTACTACATTCTTAAATCCTTCCATTTCATTTTCTGTAAATCTATGCGGATACAGATATTCTTCTTTTCCTGAAAAAGCAGCAGTTAAAATTCCATTGTTTGATTTGTATTTTAGCTCACATTCTGGAGTGTATATATAAAAAACATCCACTCCTTTTGCATATTTTTCATACTCTGCAGCTGTTAATTCAAATTGTGTAACATTATCTGCATAGTCATACTTTATCTCTCCTAATTCCTTCTTTTTCGTAATGTTTTTGACATTACATTCATATTTCTCATATCCATTTTTAGTTACTTTTAATTGATCTACTGAACATTCTTTACCATAAAAATTACGATCATTTTCTAACTTATCTCTGTTAAGATTAATTACTATCATCGTAATCAATGGGAGTAAGAACAAGATGATCAGTGTATATTTTATCCATATTTTTTTCATTTTTTCTCCTATCTTTTACTTTATTCTCAAATTACCAATCAAAAATCAAGAAAAGCACTCCGAGAGGAATTCCAAGGATAACTGTATAAACAAGATCTAAGAGAACTAAAAATACAAAGAGAATCATACCATAAAGAGTAAAATAACCAGATTTTTCTCCTTTTTTGTTGTAATATAAATCTGCTGCCTCATTCATCATCTTGTCTTTCCAATCATATTTTTCTACTTTATCTATAGAATACATGTCGGAATCTGGATATAATCTATCATATTTTCCCGGCGTAATCAGACTCTCTCCCTTTACTTTTCCATATGTATTTGTTTCATTGTTCTTTATTAAGAAATTGGTACAAACTTTCTGTTTCTTCCAGTCATGATAAATGACATGATTATGTGAATCTGTTCCATATTCATTCACAAAGATTTTATTTTTACACTTTTCCCAAATATCTATTTTCATCTTCTTCAATTCTTCTTTTGAAAAACTTACTGGATAAAAATGAATCTGATTACCTGTCATTGTTGCATTAATCTTCCCTTTATCAGATTGATAAGAATATTGACAATCCTTTGCATACATAGTTACTTCATCACAATTAGCCACATATTTTTTGTAATCTTTTATACTTGCATAAATCTTATTTCCGTTATGTGTTACATAGTAAAATACGTTTCCATTTGCCTTCCCCTTCCTAAATTTCTTTGAAGAATAAACAATTTGTTTTGAACCATTTTTATCTATTTCAATATCATCCAATTTGATATTCTTTGCATAAAAATTTCGATCAGTTTCCCAATCATTTCTTTTGTAATTGATGTACACTCCCAAGAAATATCTGCTCAAATACAAAACATTGAAAGCTATAATCAGGATTGCAGCTATAATGTATGCTATGACTTTTTTCATTCGTTTTTTTCGTTTCTTTTCTTTTTTATCTTTACTCATCAGATCACCTCCTACCTTCATATCTCTCAAGCTTAACATCGATTGCATAATTGAAATCAGATTCAGAAAGGTCCAAATATAATTGCAGTGTATTCAAACAAATTTGAACATCTGCCATTTCCTCAATGCATCCTGCATTATTTCTCATTGACTCTTTTCCTCGCATGATCTTTGTTAAATGTTTCGTTAATTCGCTCATTTCCTCGATACACACAGCAAATAGTTCATTTTGACTATGGTTCTTGGCATAATCTATATGTATCTTTTTCCGTTTTTCATCCGACATGATTTTTGCATGATCTTGAATCTTTTTATCTAATTGTCTTTCAAATTCTTTTTCTTTCATATAAAATGCACCTCCGGCTGTTCATCTGGCCATATGATTCTCCAAAATTTATCATATCGTTTCTCCAAATTAACTATTTCTTCAAAAATCCATTGATTGATATGTTCTTCTCGTCCATCTTCTGTTGGCTTAAAGGTCTTAATTTCAATTCCAAAGTCTTCCTGTTCTAGTCCATCTGCCCGATCATCCGGAGATAATGCCAATACTTTACTAATCGGCCGGATGTTAAATGACTCTCCTAATCCTGCTAATAAATGAGAAGATCTTGCATTATTATAATAAGCTTCTAACTGTCCTCTACTTGATCGTGTGGAATCCTCACTCCAAAATGAATGAAGTTTTCTGTATTTACATTCCAGAATAATACTGCCAAGATAAACATTTCGCTCATTGTCATATACATTAAGTACAATATCCGGGCGGTTATGATTCCTGCGATCCCCATGCTGCTTTGCAATGTATAATGGGTGATTGATATCCGTAGCTTCTTTCTCTAATGGTAAACATTGATCATAAACCACATCAACCCTGATTACCGGGTTTGAAAAGCGGACCATAGTACCTTCTTTTAAAAACGGAAAAAATACTTCACCTTTTAGATCAAAATTCCAATCAGAATATTCCAGATCTAATTTTTCAAAGCAAAAATGACATACTTTGAAAAAACACCACATTTCATACAGATAGCTGCTTCTCTTCCATGTATAATCAAATTCTGGATTCAAATGAATCTGTACTTCATTCTGCTTTAATTCCATATGCATCTGATAAATGGTATTGTAGCGTGTATCAAGAATAAATGAATGTGGAATATAAGGTCCGGATAGTTTTCCAACTTTTCCAAACCATTCCTGAGCTTTTAAGATTGCAGTTACCTTTTTTAATTTTTCTGCTGTTTCTCGAAATTCTAAAAGCATTTCTTTGTTACTTTCTTCTTCCATATTAAAAGATTCCGCATTATCAAGAATAGCAATAAATTCTACCAGTTTATCATCGTATTCCTGGAGCATATTTTTTAATAAGCGATTTTCCTGAATGTCATAACATGTCCTTTTGACTGGAATCTTCCATCTGGCATCGCATCCAGATCTTGTTGCGTATCTTCTCATGGTTGCTGCATCAAAATTACGTTCATTGTTCTTCTGTAAAGATACATTTTCATATTCCGTAACAATCTCGCATTTTGGATTTTCAGCAATATTCATTAAAGCCATGATCACACGTTTTGAATACTTTTTCAGAATCATGAAATCATATAGAATTCGTGGAGGAATTTTTATGTTTTTATTACCAATTCCAATATTTTTCTGAATAATGTCCTGAGCTAGTCCACGAACTTCTTTTTCCAGATCATCTTTCATCATTTTCCATTCTTTTTTAGACATTGCTTTGGGCAGGATGTTTAGCACCCCATAATACCATTTTTCATTGCAGTAAATTGACATTTTAAAAGAGTCAACCCTTAATGTATCTGTTGTGCTGTCGCTGGAACATAATAAAAAGCTTTCTGGTGATACGGTACGATATAACCGTCCCTCTTCATCTTCAAACAGGTTCTTATCATCATATGGCATGACATCCAATGCTTCCAGATATAACCTTGCGTTTTTATCTGCTGAATCAAATAATACTTCTAATGTCTCATTTTCTTCTGCTGCCAAAGTATAAAATCCATTTTCCCATATATCACGTTCATTCATACTGAACTTAGAACCAACACTTTCCTTATAACCAGGAAAGCGTTGGATAAGTTTTAAGGTAAATGGAGTCCTAGATACAATATCCATATGCCCCTAACTCCTTTTGTTTTTCGCTGATTACTTTTCTACATTTCTTAAAATCTGATAGCTCGCTATATTTATCAAAGATTTGATTAAATCCTGTATTACTTTTTCCATTCAGCAGTCGCCCAATCTGAATTTCTGGTCCGCGAACCTTTGTTAATATTCTCTGTGCAATCTGATAATCTAATGCTACACCTTTATTAAATCCATTAATCTCTGTCTTAGGAAGATTATTGATGTACATTTTAATAGCTTTTACAATTCGTGGTCCGACTCCATATTTAGCACTGGCTGACTGTAAAAGCTGGTGAATTTCCCACAATAATTCTTGCACCTTATCTGCTTTAATATCAACATCTTTATTGATTAACGCATCATATTCATCTTTAGACCATGTTGGTGTGATCAGACTTGCATATTGCTTCTTTGTCCATTCTTTCGAATAATCCAGAACATCTAATTCAATTACATTAGCACGATCCAGTACCTTATCAGAAAAATGATATGTAGATTCATCGATGTTAACTGTTCCAATAAATCGGATATTATCCCCGATGATAATCTTGCTTGGATATGTTGCTGAATTATATAACTGTCCGGCATACTGACTATCATATAATTGTAATTCTCTCTGATTTTCTGGACGTTCTAATAATGATAAGAACTGGCTGAAATAATGTTCAACTCTTGCAAGATTCATTTCATCAAAGCAGACAATAAATAATTTTCCTTTATTTTCTTCCTTTTGTGCATTGACCAGAAAATCAACGAATCCGGTATCTGATGGACGATAAACATTATGAACCAGATCAACATATCCAAGCAGATCGGCATCATCATTCCAAGATGGTCGCACTGGAACAAACAGTAATCGATCATCTTCCAGGTTATTTCTGATTCCTAATGCCCTTGCATAAATTTCAACTAAAGCAGATTTCCCAGTACCACTAAGTCCGGATAGAATTACAAGATTGCTGCACTTGATTGCTGTATGTACATTGACAAAATCTTTCATGTTATAGAACAAGTTTCTCTTCTGACTGTGATAATCCATCATCTGAATTAGTAACTCATCACTGTATTCTTTTGTATTAACCTCTTTTAATTCTTCCTGAGCATCATTAACTGTCTCTGTAAAACTCTCTGCCTTTTCCTGATTCTGTTTTGTTACTGGTTCTTTTTTCTTTGCCTCTAATTTTTTTGTTCTTTCAACTTCTGCTTTCAAAATTTGATCTTCAATCTGTTTATAAATCGTTTCCGGAACAAAAGCTAATGTTGGATTAGCATCCACATCATAGACAATCTTTTCTGCCTGATCACTGATATCAATTTTCAATAGTTCCTGTCCTTCTTTTTCTAAGATCAATCCTCGCTGCGAATTATATCGGCAATTTGCAATCTTCCCGATCACATACAATTTCTGATTCTGATTTTTCCAGATTACAAATGATGGCTGACTCTCTGTTGCATCGTATCCATAGGTACTTCCTAATGGCTGTTTTGCTTTGATACAATCACAAAATTCATCTAATGTATTATAGTTTCTGTATAAGCTCCACTGACTTTCCAGTTCCCATTCTCTTACGATCTCATCTGTAGCAGCAGAAAACACCGGAACTCCTTTAAAATATTCATCTTCATTAAATTTTACTGGCTTATTAACAAGATGAACTTTTGTCATTCTTTCAAATTCGCCATCATTTGCTTTGAAATTATAGATAAACAATTTGTCATAGATATGATCCCAGAACTTTTCTACCCTTTCTTCATCTGAACGATATTCATCATCAAATTTCTGATCATTCTCAAATGAATTCATATATCCAGTAAATAATTTATCTGATTTATAGTCGCTCATCATTGACTTAACAACATACTGTATTGCTGACTTTGTATTGATAAACACACCTTTTCTTTTTGTATCTTTTTCAAGTGCCAGTGTCCCTATAATCTGCATATCTTCCTGATTCATAGCCTGTCCCCTCCTTGTAATTTCTTTTGTAATGCTTTCCAGTCCCTAGCCTGTAATATTTTCTGGTTAGCATACTTTTCTGCAACCTTGATTAAATCTGCATGTGTAAGCCCGCTTCTGATGTACCAGATTTGATCAAACACTGTTTCTGTATAAATCTTTTTATTTAACTCTTCAAGATCCGTTAGAAAATAGATATTATATCCTTTGATCAAAACATCTGCCGGATTCTTTGTAACACATAATACTTTCGGATCTGAAACTCCTGATGTTTTTGATAAAACAATGTTCTTCTTAGGCTTATATTTTCCTCTTATTTTCTCTTTTAATTTGCTGTTTTCAACACTTAATGCAATGATTCTGTCATTATATTCTTTTACTGCAGTATCTTTCCCTTGTTTTGTCTTTTCGTTTTCTCTGATCAATCTTCCATTTTCTTTCTTAACTCTGTTATTTTCTTGTTCCAGGTTACTGCATTTAATTTTTAAATTCTGAATGTTTTCTTTATATTTCTTTCCACGATTTTTCCAATTATCTATTTCCGCTTTTAACTTCTCATTTTCTTTTTTTAATAAATCATCCTGAATAGAAGCATTCTTATTTTTAGAAGTTTCTTTTATTTCTTCTGAATCGTTTTTTGTATCGTCTTTTGGTTGATTTTCTAATTGGTTGAAATATTCCTCAATTTCTTCATGGGAATCTGGATCTGTTATCCATTTCACTACGTTATATAATAAATATGTTTCATCATTCCGATCCTCTGCCATTTTTATCATTGCTTCAATCAATAGCTCATAATTATGTTTGCCACCTTTTCGGATTTTTCTATTTAAAACGACATCGTTATTAATAAATTCAACTTTGGGCCTCCATTTCTTATCGCTCCACTGATTAGCGATTCCAGGAACCCAAAAGCCACGAAACCACACTTTATTAATAAGGATTTTATAATCTTCTGCATTCATGTGGTTCAGAATCTTTTTTACAAGTTCGCATTCATTCACGTCACATCACGTCCTTTTCCTTGTTTTCTTTTGTCAGCTTATTTCAAGAACATCTATTCTTCTCTAACATCTGATCAACTTCTTTTGTCACATCTGCACAACTGAATTTTTTAGGCCATGTTTTTAAGATAATGCAAGAAATATCTATCTGTGCAATACAACTTCCATCGTTCAGTTCTAAATATTTATAAACAAAATAATCTCCGAGACCTTTATCAATAGATGCCTGCTCAATTTTTAATATACATGGCATATCAGTGCTATATCCGACTCCAAATCCAGTAACATACACTCTTTCACCATATTTTTCATAGAACTTCTTTAATGGTTTCATTGTTTTGATCCATTTTCCGCTTCTTTTCTTTTCTACTTCATTGGCCTTAATTTTTGATTCATCTCTTATAATCGTTTTATGTTCTTGATTTTGAATATGAAAGACAGTTTTTAATACTTCCGCTGCTTCTTTGCAAAGACTTGTCTTTTCAATTTTTCTTCCGTCCTGAATTGCCTGATCTAACTGACATAATTCATCGATCATCTTCTCTATTTCTTTTTTTGTTTCCATAATAAGCACCTCCGTTCCTTATATTTTTAATTAGGATTAATTAATTTTCTGCTACCAGCAGATTTCGCCTTTGCGAATTATTTCGATGCTTTCTTATTTTTACACAGACTGCTTATTTGACCATTGACGATGATTCTGTTTTACAGTCTTCTAAAACACATCTGCACGTCCATATTACGAGTACAATCATTGACGATGATTCTGTTTTACAGTCTTCTAAAACGGCAGTAGAGAGCTGTGGTTTGCCGCCTTTCATTGACAATGATTCTGTTTTACAGTCTTCTAAAACTACAACATTAGACAAACTTACGAATTCATTCATTGACAATAATTCCGTTTCTTTAATCGTATAGACCATTTTCAGTAATTATACTTACAATCATCTAAATAATATTCTTAGAAAAACCTAAATTTATCCTTTTGATCACTCTGTGCTACATAAATACGTTTGATTTTCTGTCCAATATATAATTTGTCCAAAATATCCGTAATCTTCTTATCTTGTTCTATTTTTTCTTCATCAGGTACTTCATGTGTATAATCTCTATCATACTCTGGCTCTGGATTTGTGATATGAAACATTAACATTCTTTTATCATTATCAATATAATTGTCTGAAAAATCCATTGGAAGATCACCAACACGAACACCAATACAAGATGATGGGCGAATATTATCTGGAAGATATACACTCATCCCCGTAAATGTTTTATCATATAGTTGGTCCTCTCCTATTTCTCCAGTCAAAGTTGCTTGATTTTCGAATTCCACAACAATTTTTATCTCTTTATACTCATCTGTTCTTATAATATTAAGATCATTAATAGCTTCCTGAAATTTTGATCCAGTATTTAGTTCGAAAGCAATGGACCGTAAACAGTCGTAGTTAAGATTCATCCGTACACTGAACGCAATCACATTTTCAATCTCATCATAATATTGCTTGTCTAATTTATCTTCCATATAAGCACGAATTTCATCTGCTGTTGGATATAAAAATCTGAAATGATAATGAAATCTTCCAGGACGATTTATCAAATATTGACTTAAACTTTGAATCTCATTACATGTAATCACAAACAGTTTCTTTCCTGCACTTACTCCGTCAAATAAAGATAGCATCTCTGCTTGACAATTATATTTCTTATCGTTAAAAGTCTTATCGTATTCATCAAACAGTATCATGACTGTTTGCTCAATTTCTTCAAGAAAGTTTGCGATTCCCTCATTATATTCATTAACCAATATAACAGGTATCCCTTTTTTTCTTGCTTTCAATCCTAAACACTTAGAAAAAAGTGACTTTCCAATTCCTTTATTTCCACTTAAAATTACTCCAAGATTTCGATTCATCTTATCCATGGAATTCAACACTTTCTTGACTTTATCTAAATGCTGACCATAAATTTTTGTTTCTGGAATCTCAAAATCGTGTGCTTCTAGCAAAGAAAAAGTTCTTGTATCTGGATCATAATCCACCCGATAAGTTTTTGGTGGTAATTGATCATACGTGGTAATCGCATTATTAAAAATTCTATATCTTTTACCTGATTCTACAATATGCATCAAACATTCCTCTTTTCTTATGATATTTTATATTGTTTACTTTTTGCGACCTTGCAAATCTCGTAACGACGAGCGGTTTCAATATATTTTTACTTCTACTTTTCTTATTTTGATAAAATTATTGAAGTTATTGTAATATTTTGATACATTTTTTGTCATAAACATTAACGTTTATAAGAGATATCCGAATTAACTTATCTTGCAAATTCTTTGGCAAATTTCTTCGCTCTTGTTTCAGTCAACTCATGATAATGATGTTCTAATCTCCATCTTGATACATCTACCTGCCAGTTTTCATATAAGTCCATATGCAGTCTTAATAATGCTGCTTCTGTCTTTTCTCTTTCTTCCAAAAATTCGAGTGCCTTATTCAAATACGGAATAATATCTGCAAACTGAATCTTCGTACCACCAATATATACATTTCCAACCTTTTTGGTTCGAATCACATATCGGATTAAAATACTGTTTAAATATGTCATATCAAGGTATTCTCCTTCCCTGATTTCCATATTTGCAGTAGAATTTACCGTATATTTTTTACGTTCAGAAATAAAATACTGGTATTCTGTAACACTATTTGCAACATGATCCAAAGATTGATGATATCCTTTCATAGACCTACTTGTGGGATCATAATATGTTTCATCTTTTGTCTCAAATCTATAGTTTTTTGGTAGAAATTTTTCTAATGCTTCTGTATCTGATACTGCATTTTCTCTCTCCATTACCTGTTTTATTGTTGGATCATGCTCATCATAAAGTGTGAATCCAGTAAGCCGATTATTTAATATTCGAATTTCTTTTTTTTCTAATTCCATTTCATCCCATAAACAGGTAGACTTTTTGATAACATGTTCTATGTTTGTAATATTCGGTCTAATTGGCGTTTCAATGGTTTCAAACTCGATATCAAGAGGATATTTTCTCATAAATACATCATAATATTCGGTTTTATCCACTTTATTTATCTTATAAAATTTGAAATCTTTCAATGATACATCACGAGTACGATTAGCTTCTCCACGTCCACGATTATTGTTCCAGACACCACCTCTCCATCCATATCCATAGCCGTTATCATCTCTTGTAATCCTCATTAAAGTTAAAATGGTATCTCCCTTTTTCATAACTTCATGATTTGTTCTTTTTAGGATATCTTCTAGTGTTCCGAACCGATCATCTTCTAACCATCCATCTGCCATACTATAGATTACATAAGGATTTGACTTCATAATAGAACCTATCTTTGGAAGCTTTAAGATTTTCCCTTGATCAACTATTCCCTGTAATATCGCAAAAATAAAATATCTTCCGGCGATCTCTTCTTTTTGAGAATTGCGAATGTTTTCTTCATCTTCATTTGCAATTTCTTTCGTTTCTGGCTTCAAAAACATATTTTCATCTTTCACCTGGACTTTATCATCATCTGTCCATCCAATATAAAGATTCTCACCATCCCTGATTAAAATTGCTATTGTGTTTCCGTGAAGTAATTCATATTCTGATAACATGTTATTTCGGATATCAGACTGGCAGCGGATTGTTCCATCCTTGCTGATTTTTACTAAAGAAATAGATTTAGGACCTGGTGCAAACATATTCATAAAATCATCTCGAACTTTTAATAATCCCTCAAATGTATGTTTACTATATTTTGATCCATCCAAATCATAAATTGCTGCATATCTTCCCAATTCTTCATTTAAAAATCGGATTTTTTGATATAGGACAACTGGATCTTCAATATTTGCATGTTTCCCTTTTCTTAGCGGAACAAAAGTTACAGTTTCTCCCCAATAGCAACGAATGGCATATAACTCTGTATCATATATAAATAACTGTCCTTCCAACTCTGCTTTTTTTGATTCTAATTCTTCTTTCTTCTTATTTATTAATGAGATGGTATCTGCATATTTTGCTTCAATTTCCTGTTTCATTCGTTCAATCTCTGCTGCTTTTTCTTTCTGCAGATTTTTAAGTTCATCTTGTTTATTCTGAATCTCTTGTTTTTTTGTATCAATATTTGATGTAAGATCGTTTCTACATAAATTTTCATTTTGAAAGATTGCTGGCAGTGTTGTTTGAGCTGTTCCTCCCTTGCCTGCTTTTAAAGATATTAAGGACTGATCATCTAAGTTTTTAAATAATGTTGAAGTAATATAGTCTTTTGGAGTGACAAAACAGAATGAGCCATAATGAAGGACTGCTAAAATATCGTCTTGATATAAAAGATTCCATGGCAATTTCATCTGGTCTAAATAATTCTGAATTTTAACAATTTCTCCATTTACGTCTACTAACGGTTCATGTGTGTATCGACCCGCACATCCCATAGAATATCCTTTATTCAAATATTCTTTGATTTCGTTGTTTATTTCTTTTGACTGATTATTTTTTCCCCAATAATCTTTGTCATATAACTGATCAATCCAACAATTTCCTTTTGTTTCTTGTAATCTAAAATTTATGAAACCTACAATATCAAAAATTGCGGTGCCAATTTTTTTTAATCTTCTGCTCATCTTATTGTCCTCCTATTCCTTTGTTTTTTCTGTTTCATAACAGATTCATCTATATGAATATATTCGGCAAAATCTTATTTTTACTTAATCTGTAACCTATAAAATGTATTCCACTTTCTATTTTTCCTTATTTTTACTTTATATCTCTTTTTCGTGATATTTTATCTCCTTTTCTAAACATTATGTCTTATTTAGAAGATATTTTGTTTTGGACTACAATTTATCCAAAAACAAAAATTTCAGAAATATCAAATTGATGTAAAACCATATCTTTATCAATTTTCTGCCACATAGCAGATTTCGCTATAGCGATTCTTTTCGATGTTTTCTTATTTTTACACACTGCCAAAATATTTTGGTCCTTTGGAATCCACATATTTAACACAGCTCTAAAACGTTCAGGGAGAACGATATCATACTTATATCCCTTTGGAATCCACATATTTAACACAGCTCTAAAACCTCTTATCTATACGTAGTACGGCAGTTTATCCTTTGGAATCCATAATAAACACAAACCATTTATCTGTATTCCGAAAAATGTATTTGCAAGTATTCCAAAATCCGATAAACTTGAAATAAACGTTCTGGATCATTCTTATATCTTTCCTTGATACTCTCATATCTTTTTTGATATCCGATATAGTCTCCATCACGATTCACGCATAGATCTGCAAGCCATAAAAGTGCTTGCTTTCTACTTGGGTTCTCTATAAATCTTCCATGACAACTAATTAATTCGCAAATTTCTGCATTAAGTCCATTTCTCTTCAAGATTTCTGCACCTAATCTTCCGTGATCCGTACCTTTGGGATTGTCAATATATCCTATATCATGTAATAAGCCAGTCAAATAAAGATCTTCTGTCTCTTCCTTACTCCAGTCATGAGATTTCGCATAAGCAAATAAGAAATTTGCAACTCCCATACTATGCCTAATTCTGGATTCTTTTAAACACCCTTCTGCTGCTCCGTACTTTGCTACAAGGATATTTTTCATATGATTACAAAATGCTGCGTTTTCCCCAGTACATTCATATTTCCTATTACATTCTTTACATGAATCCTTTATAAAATCACATGCTTCTGATTTATCTGAAATGGTTATTTCCCTCATATCTGGTGTTGTAAATTGCATATCTTCTTATCTCCTTTCATATATTTTAAAATTACTTAATAATTAGATTGAACATCCAATTGATTATTATTCCCAATATTCCAATCGTAAAATAGGGTAAAAATATTGAATTTCTTTTATTTGGGTTGAGATAAGTACAAAAAGATAAGAACCTATTTCTCTTTTTGGCTTCTTCTGGATACCAACTGCTGTCTGAAAACATCCAATCATACTGCCCTGGTCTTTTGTTACTTTCACCTATAATCTCTCCCTCTAGTGTTGATGTTCTTATTGGTAATGAATGTATGACTTCTTGTCCTTTGTAATCTTTATATTTGCTTTCTGTACCTACATTAGCAAATATTTTATTGCTGCATTCTTCATAAATAAGCTTTTTTATTTCTTCAACATCTTTATCGTTATATGTTTTTTCTATTACCGGTTTTGTAAGAGTAATTTTTGCTTTTATTTTTCCATGATCAGTCTCATACGAAAACTCAAAAATTATATAATACGCAACCGTAGTCTTTACAAATTTGTCTGGGAAACATTTTTGATATTCTTTTTCAGATAATAACAAACGTTCATCTTCAAAATCGTAGCTACGATTATATACATATTTAATTTCTCCCATTTCTGTATACTTTTTAATATTATTTCTTGCAATTTCAAACTTTTTATAACTTACATTCGTAAGTTCTATCTTTTGAATATCTATAGTTTTTCCATAAAAATTTCTGTCTGTTTCTAGCTTCTTTCGTAAACCGCTTATTACAATAGTGACTATATAGGGGATTGTATAAATAATTCCAATTATAATATAATACTTAACCATCGAATTTTTCCTTTCATAATCTGCTGCACCTAGCAGCTCTCGCTTTTGCGAGCAGTATCGATAAAATTCTTATTTTTACATAGTCTGTTTATTTTGACCATTGGCAACGATCCTGTTTTACAGACTTCTAAAACACAGATGCGTCTATTAATATTCCGTCCGCTGCATTGACAATGATTCTGTTTTGCAGACTTCTAAAACGTCGTATCTGGGAAAATCATTGTACGTTTGCATTAACAACGATATTTTTTACAGACTTTTAAAACAATAGATGTATTCATTGTACCGTTATATTGACAATGATTCTAACTCTCCTTGGGATTTAACTCATAAACATTAATGCGAATCTCATAAATGCTTTTACAATAAAATATATTGTAAATAGCATAGAAACACTTGAAATTAATACATCCCCACTAAATATTTTTCCAATAATATATTTCATCGTCACTGATAAATAAATTACAATAATCAAACAAAGACAAGCTGCTATCATATAAAGTAAAATAAATTTCATGTCCATCGTTAACATAGAATTTTGATTAACGATCATTTCTGTAATCAATCGAATAGTGAAAATAAGACCTATTGTAAAATACAATGTAAAAATATTGTCTGCTCTACGCATATCGAGTCTGGAACAAAATGATAAAAACCTATTCTTTTTTCTTTGTGTTTGTGGATACCAACTTTCATCATAGAAAAGGTAATCCCATTTTCCAGATTCTTTATTACTCTCTCCTGTGATCGTTCCATGCATTGTTTTTGTATCAATATCAATGTTATGTACAACTGTTTGACCTTTACAATCTTTGTATTCAAAATGACTTCCAGGCACTTTAGCAAACACCTGTTTCTCGCATCTCTTAGCAATTAGTTTCTTGTATTGTTCTATATCTTTCGGATTATAATATCTTTCTATTGTAGGTTTATAAGATTCGATGGTTGCTTTCATTGATCCATTAGTTGACTGATAAGAAAAAATAAACTCTGGATAATATGCTGTAATTGATTCAACCGTTGATTCTAAAAAATATCTATCGTATTCCTGTTTTGATATAGCATATACAACATCTTGACTCTTTCCTTTTTTGTAGAAATATTGAAGCTCTCCATCTTTGTTATATTCACTAAAATCAGAAGCTTTCATATCAATTGGTTTATATCTGACTTTTACTAATTCAATATCTTTAGGAGAAATCTCCTTTCCATAAAAATTTCGATCCGATTCTAATTTCTTTCGTAAACCGGAAATTACAAATGAAATTAAAATAGGAATACACCATAATATGCTGACAATAATTAAAATTAAATCTTTCATAATACCCCTCTAATCTCTTGAATACATAACTACTTGTGCTAAAAGTTCTTTTACAATCTGGTCAATCAATTCTTGGACAATATCTTTTTCCGATAAATCTAATTTTGGATTCATACCTGCTGCCTGTTTTGCATTCACTTTAAAAAGATTATCACTAATTGTGGAATCATTCATGGAATGAAGTTGATACGATCTTTCAAAAGCTTCTAATGCCTCCGGTGTTACTTTAAGCATCTCCGCTAGTTGTTCTTTTGATAAAATTGCTTTTTTTATATCTTTGTTAAAAATATTCGATAAATCTAACATAGAACGCCCTCCTTTTCGCTGCCTTTCTTTTACCAGCAGATCGTATCGTTTATCAAAATTCCCTTATAGGTAATCTTCCATCCTAATTTTTTAAATATCTCCAAGGCTGCATCTACTTTTTCCTTTAACTGTTTTGCTTCTTCTTGTTGTATATAAAACAATTCTGTATCTTTTTCTATTTTTCTTTTCCTTACTTCTCCTGTCTCTATTGCTATCATTGTCTTTCTAAGTAAACCATCATGTATGGAATGATAAACTTTGAAATACCTTTTTATATGTGTAATTGGATTTTTTGTGTGATAAGGTTTTTCATATAATAAATGAGCCAAATCAATAAAAGCCTTTAGATTCTTTTTATCAATAACCTTTTGGGTTAGCTCTTTTACTTTATAAAGTCGTTTTAAATAATCTTTTTCTGCATCAGCCATGAAAGGTTTTATGATTCCATGATACCGAACAGTAATTCCCTGCCAATCCACAGGACTATGAAATTCAATACTGTATTTTCCTTTGGAATATATGACACATCCATGTGTAATTTCCTTTGTTGTATTCTGAAACAATTCATTATCCTGATACATTTCATCAACAATGCATGAAAAAATATCAAGAATCTCTTTTATATTATGATCGTAAGATTTTCCATAAATGGAAAGCAACATTTCTCGATCACCCATCAATGAGATCAGGCTTTCGAAACCCTTCGACAAATTGATTCTTTCCAATGTTCTGTCATATTGATCAATAATTTTTTGTTTTCTTTTTTCTACATACTGATATAATTGATCTTTTGCTCTCATTGACGTTCCCACTTTCTCTATTAATCAAAAAATAAGCCATATCCTAATTGTGCATTTAGCTCGCCATTCCAATATCCATTGATTGGTTCAATTTCCGATTCTGTTAACTTATATGTGAAATCCTCTGGCATAGATAACGCGATAAAATTCATAATAAGTTTTGCACAATCTTGAGTTTCATTTATATAATAATCACAACCAACTCGACGCCACTCAATATCTTTTAAACATCCTGCATTATCTAAAATTTCAAATACTGTTCTGCACATAGATGATTCTTCATATGTTGTCCAAATCTGTCTACCATCTTTATAATCAAGACCTAAATCTGTATAGTTTCTGCCGTCATTAAAAGTAATCCCTAATTTTTTGCAGCTGTCTTTATATGCTTGTCTGATTTTGTGTACATCGTAATTACAATCAAATAAAAAATCTTCTGACTGTTTATGCCCATCCTTTGACCAATCGCCTAATACTAACTTATAAACCATCTTAATCTCCTTTTCTTTGTTATCTAATCTATTATTTTGATATTCGTCTGGAAAAGCTAATCAATAGAAAATATAAAAAACATAAAACAAGAATGATAATAAATTGATTGTTATTTGATCAGCTGATCCAGATTTTTACTGTCCCTGACAGTTCCTACTTTAGTAGGCACATTCGATAAACTCTTATTTCAACACACCATGTAATCTTTTTGACCATTCGGAATCACCCAATTTTACATGGTTACAAAACTATACAACAAGAAAAACTTTAGGTGATTAGCATTCGGAATCACCCAATTTTACATGGTTACAAAACGAATGCTGTGTGTACATATAATGGGAATAACATTTGAAATTGTCCAATTTTAACGTTATATAATTCTATCTTACATTCATAATTTATTGAAACCTCACACAAATAAACTAACAAGTGTACGGTGTAAAATTCATTAACTTAATTTCTGCACCAGCAGATTTTGCCTGAGCAAATCAATTCGATAATTTCTTATTTTTACACACTATGTATCATATGACCTATTGGAATTATCTGATTCAACATAGTTCTAAAGCTCTATTCGTCATCAAGTTACATTAAAAATACTATTGGAATTATCTAATTTTACATAACAAATCATTTGATTAAACATAGTTTCAAAACGGCATGGCTAACAGTATTAACAATGCATTATTTTTAATATTTTTCCTTTTTATCCTAATTTTTACTTGGAATTATTTTAAAAAGACCCACCCACCATAAAAAATTCGATGGGTGGGATAAAAATTGATTATTCTTTTAAAATTTCTTTCATGAATTCCTTTTTAACTCTAACGACCATTTCTGCAAATAATGGATAAGCATCCAGTCGATACTGTGTAACCGGATCCATGTTACCATATGCTTTCAGATACTCATTTCTCTTTAATGCTTCCAAATCTTGCAGATGTTTTCTCCATTCTTTATCAATAGATTTTAACAAAACTTTTTTCTGTTCCTGCAGAATGGTTACTGTATCTTTTCCTTCGTCTTTTTTTCTTTTCATTGCTTCATGAAATTCTTTTTTCATGTTCATTTCTTTTGCGATACGCTCTACAGTTTCTCGATCCATATCATCATTTAGAATCTTTTCTCTTTCATTGTAAATGACTCGCATTTGCACCTGATTTACTTTGTCATAATCAAACAGGTCTTTTCGGTTAGAATAGTATTGTAATCCGATTCTTTTGTGTACTCTTCTAATAATGTTGCCAGAAAAAGGATCTTTTTTTTCAATTTCTTTTACTTTTTTCATTTCTTCATAATAAGATTTTGATAAATATGGATTAATTAAGCGATCTTCTAAAGAAACAAAAAACTGTGTGCTTCCAGGATCCCCTTGTCTTCCGCAACGTCCTCTTAACTGATTGTCAATACGCTTGGCTTCATTATGCTCTGCTCCAATGACAAGTAATCCTCCTGCTGCCCTTGTTTTTTCATCAATCTTAATGTCTGTACCTCTTCCAGCCATATTGGTTGCAATAACTACGTTTCCACTACTTCCTGCTTCCTCAATAATTTCTGCTTCTCTTCGGTGCAGCTTTGCATTTAACAAATCATGTCCAATGTCATTTTCATCAAAAATATCACTTAATTCTTCTGATGTTAAGACACTGGCAGTACCAACTAATACAGCTCTACCCTTATCAATAGCTTTTCTTGTTTCCTCCAAAATTGCCTGATATTTTTCTTCTTTTCGAGCAAAGATTCTATCTGGCAGGTCTTGACGAATTACAGGACGGTTTGTAGGAATTACAGAAATCTTCTTTTTGTAAATTTTTCTGAACTCTCTTCTTTCAGTTTTGACCGTTCCTGTCATGCCGCAAAAATCTTTATATTGACGGAATAGACATTGATATGTAATAGATGCCGCAGTTTCTGATGCTGCATCTATTTCTACTCCTTCTTTCGCTTGTACTGCCTGATGCAATCCATCGGACCATGTGCGTCCTTCTGTGAGTCTCCCTGTAGCATTGTCTACGATAATTATTTCATTTCTTCTGACGATGTAATCAATACCTTTTTTCTTTATAAATCTGGCAATCAAAGCATTGTTTAAGCTGTGTAATATAAACTTATCTAAATGATCCACATTAAAATAATCTTCTGCTTTTTTTACTCCGTTTTCAGTCAGATACACCTGTCCATATTTTAAGTTAAGGATAGCATCGCCATCTACATTAGGGAACTCTCCGACATAAACTGTGTCTTCTAATTCTTCTGTTTCTTTTGAAAGTTCTAATGTTTTTACAAATTTGGCACAGCTGATACAAAAACCACTAATAAGTTCTGTATCTGCTGAAATAATAAGAGGTGTCCTTGCCTCATCAATTAAAATTGAATCTGCTTCATCAATAATTGCAAAATCATATTTTCCATTACAAACAACTGAATCTGGATGCATTGCCAAATGATCCTTTAAGTAATCAAAACCAACCTCAGAATTTGTAATGTAGCACACATCACATTTGTATGCTTTTTTTCTTTCTTCTATTGGTGTCTCTGTCGTAATATATCCAACACTTAATCCCAGCATTTCATATACCGGTAATAAAAGTGTGTAATCACGTTCTACAAGATAATCATTTACCGTTAAAACATGTACCTTCTGTCCATCCAATACTTTTGCAAAGGCCGTCATCGGAGAAACAAATGTTTTACCTTCCCCTGTTTTCATTTCAATGACATGTCCCTGGTACATCTTAATCGAAGCTAAAATCTGCACTGGATAAGGTTCAATATTGATTGTACGTCTGGATGCTTCGCTTGCTAATGCAACACTTTTGATTAACCGTTCTTTTTTATTCTTTATATCTCTAACATGTTCAAGCTCATCTGTAAGATCATCTTTTTCTTTAAGCTTTTGACATTCTCTTAATACAGCCTGAACAATCCTATTTTTAACTTGTCTTGCTTCTGCCATTTTTAATCCTCCAATTTATAAAAATTTATTTGCTAAAGTTGCAACTAGAATATCAATTCCATACACAACTGCCATGATCAACATTAAACTGAACAATAAGACAATATATGACACAATACAACTGATGGGTTTTGGATATGTCATCCTAACATTTTTTGCCATATTTTCACTTTTATTTTTTTTCTTCTTTAAATCCATTGTTTTTCCTCCTGACGAACGCCATATACTTCTGCTTTAATCTGATATGCTGTTTCTACTAATACACCAATCACAATAACCAATGATGTACCAAACATTGTTAAGGAAGATAATCCTAAAATAGATGTAATTGCAATCGGTACAATAGAAATTAACGTCAATAAAATAGAATCTAAAAGCATCATTCCTGTCTTTGCACTATGTAAAAATTTTGATGTGTCATTTCCTAAACGCACTCCAGGAATATAGCTTGCTTTTTTCTTCAAATCAATTGCAATTGTGAAAGGATTAAAGGCAATATCTGAATACATAACTCCAAATAAGAAAATTCCGGCACAATATACGATGATTCCAATAATATAAATCGGTTTTGTACTAACAAACCATTTTGAAGTATTAAAAATCTGTGTTTTAATGCCCACAAGAGATAACATCTGTACTAACTGTAGAATTGTACTCATAAAAATGATTGGCATTACATTTAACATATTAAGTCGAACTGGAATAAAGAAATGTTTAATAACTTCTTCATTCTGATCTACTCGGGCACTTTCTCTCACAATGATTTCCTTACGAATTAACTCCATGATCAATAAAACAAATAATGTAATTAAAATTACTGCAATTAAGATTGCCGTTTCCCATTTTTTTAAAGAGATGATTGTTAATACATCATTCGGCATTGAAGCAATAATATTAATGAATAAAACTAAAGAAATACCATTTTTAAAATATCGAAGTTCAATCCATTTCCCGATACCGATTAAAATCAAGGTTCCAATCATTAACGTTAACCCAGCAAAAAGAATATAAATTTTTCCATTTAAATATCCCTGTGCATAAAGTGTATAAGATGCAGTAAAAGAAATAATTACAGACGTAATACAGCTGATTAACAATGTCATTTTCTGCATATGTCTCCGACCGTACTCTCCTTCATGATACATTTGATTTAGCCTTTTAGACGTATATCCAAGTAACTGAACAACAATACTTGCTGTGATATAAGGCGTAATACCAGCACCAAAGATTGTCATATTTGAAAAACTTCCACCTGTCAGGCGATCATATAACTGAAAATAACCATTTCCTTTCCCTGCAACAGCAAGCTTGAACATACTGTGTTTCACACCTGGCACTGGAATATGTGACATGAATCGAATTAAAAGTAATAATAAAATCGTCATTCCGATTTTTTGTGCAAATTGTAATCGTTTATTTTCTTTCTTCATTTTTTCATTCCCTTCCTATTCTTTCTTTTCATCTGGCATCTTGTTACGAAAATCATCCGGAATTCGATTATTATTTGAAATTTTCTTATATATCTTACAAAATTCCGGATCACTCATTGCCATCATATAGTCATTCATAATCAAATATTGATTGAATCGCTCAAATTCTTCTTTCGTCAGCGAAGTTTTGCTCGCTCTTTCTATCGTATATGGTTGGATCATCCCATCTTTTACCATGTCTCTTACAAAAGAAATTTTCTGCTCAACTTCTTTATAAGCTTTTGAGTCAAAAGAATCTTTCAACAGCTCTAAATTAGATACTAATTCGTACATTCCGTTTGCAAGAGCAGTAATTTCACCATAACTCATATGCACAACCGCATAAGAATTTGGATGATTTACATGTAATTCTTTAATATACATAAAGCACTCTCCCTTCTCTGCTATTTGAAAATATTTCCTGCCACACGGCAGTTCTCGTTTTAACGAGTCTATTCGATTATTTCATTCTTATTTTTACGCACTGTGCAAAATAATTTGACCATTTAGACATGTTCCTATTACACAGTTACAAAACACTAGAATCATTTTGATTATATTCATGATACATTTAGACATGTTCCTATTACACAGCTACAAAACGCCTTTCTTTTTCAGAAATTTTATTTTGTCTTTAGACATATCTCTGTTGTACGGTTACTATTCTCTTTTATAAATAATAAACTTTTTGTCCTTCACCATAACACTTTAATATCTCTAAAATTTTTGATACAGCGTTTTCTTTACAAGCAAAACATCCGAGACTGCATGTCGTTGTTCCAAAACCAGATACAGAGGACATTTCACATTTTATTTCCCATCCATATCTTGATTTTTCGATATGCATATCTCCTACACATTGTAAATTGATAACCGTCGATCTATTGTCAGCTAAGTAAATTAACATAAAAACATCCCCTTTCTCTAATTTGCTTTACTTTAACTTGTATGACTCAATATTGTTGATCGCAAGTGAGGTAGTTCCCTCCATCTGGCTCTCTCTAATTTCGATATTAGCTTCATTAAATGTTTCCATTGGAATTTTAATGATGATTCCTGTATCTGTTTCCATTTCCAGATAATTCAACTTACTAACGGTACTTTCTTTGATAACAGCGAACTTATCATACTGCATATCATATCTTTCCATCTTCTGATCATAGATAGAAAGATTTTCTCCGTTGTCTTTGAATAATTCATCACCAATCTTATTGATATCAAACATTCCATCTTCTACAAAGCAATCATACAATGCCTTTTTCGTATGAAATTGTGCCTTTAATCCATCCTGTCTGCTCTGATTGATAAGATCCATTACTGTTCTATTTAAAATCTGAAATTTTTTCTTTGGTGGAAGACCTGCCATGCACATTAAAAATCGTTCGGATAAGTAATTGCATTTTTCTCCATTTAACATTTCATATTTTTTCTGAACCAGATAAACATCTTTCTTACTTGAAAGATCAAAAATCACTGCTTCTGTCAACTTTCCAGACTGGATAACATTTTGTTTTACAATATCAGTCACATCATCTTTATTCTGATAATGAACAAATGTTGAGTGATAATTCATTTTTAGCAATGCCAGATAAATATTGCCATCTACCTGAAAACTAGCACAAAGCAAATCTGCTGACGGAATCTGAACACTGTCACACATGATATCAAACAACTGCTCAGCCAGATTTCTTGTCGTATCGATAAAGCTCTGATCATTTGTTTCTTTGAGATTTTCAATAGCCTTTGCAACCGATGTATTTTTATCCAGCTTGCAGCTGATTCTTTCATCATTATCCAAGACTTTAAATACATTATCTCTGATCATATCAAATAGATCTGGTCCCATATCAATCAGATTTGTTGCTAATACAATCTGTCCACTTCCACTGTTTAATATATGTAAAATAGATTTTCTGACGATAATATCATCTTTCACAATCTTATTTCTTATCATTTTCTATAATTCCTCCTCATATTTCTTATTAACTGCACCTAGCAGTTCTTGTTTACACAAGCCAATTCGATAAATATAATTCTTATTTTTACTCTCTATATAGCCGTTTTGACCATCTGGAATAATCCTTATCTGCACAGTTCTAAAACTACTTTTGCTAAATACCTTAGTTCTCTTTGGAATCATCCTGTCTACACAATTCTAAAATGGATTCCAATAGTTGCCACAATCACCGTTCCTTTGGAATCAGTCTAGTCACGCGGTCTTAAAACTTAAATTATTAATTACCTCTTTATACTTTCTTGTCGTTCGGTTCTAAGCCGTTCTTTGTAATCCTGACATCTTTTTTCGCAATGACAATTTTCCCTTCATTTCTTTTTGGAAGTATAATCATTCCTTCATCTTCCATCATCTTTAAAATCCGATGTGTTGAAGATTTGGAAGCATATCCAAGATACTTTGTAATGTCCATTACTGATGGAGCATATCCACGTTCTTTAATAACTTCATCAATATATTGATACGCTTTATTCATATGTTCGATCGTTATATCTTTCGTTCTTGGTGTCAGCACTTCATTCTCACTCCTTTCTTCTCCATGAATGACATCAGGCTAATCTTGTTGTTTTGATTTCGAAAGATAACACTTACACCCTGTTGAACCATATCATCAAAGTTCTCTTTTTCTTCATTACAAAGTTCTGCCTCGCAAGTCATTTCTTTTATTCCATTCGACATTCTGACATATAATTTACTTTTATCACGATATACTGTGATATCCTTAACTTCACTTGTCCGAAAGAAATGGACCATTCGTCTTTTCTGATACTCACCCCGAATTACCCTTGATTTACTCTTTAACTTCATCCAATCTCTTAAAATAATTCCAAAGGCGATCAGAACAATAATCACATATGTAATTTCATGTACATATCCAACCGTGAATATCATAATAAAAAAACTGATTCCAATATACATTGCAGCAAATATCAACTGATTGATAAATGTCTGTTTTAGATCAATTCTTAGATTTTCAACCCGGTTCATTGAATCACTGAATTTGAAATCGTCATAGACTGTCACATTTCCAATCTTCCTAACAATCATGAAGCTCTCCTTTCTTGTTTTACTTATTCTCCTCGTCTAAAAGTGTTTTTATATCACCTAAATGTTGAATGCCTATTCGTTTCGTTGTTTGATCCAATACCACTCCATAAAGACAGCTTTTTGATTCATCTAATCCAATCTCTACTTTTCCAGAAGGCATCTTCAAATTTGCTGTTCTCACATATTTTTTTCTTGCAATTTTTGACAAGTTTTCATCATGACCTAAAATTTTTAATTGTAACATATCCTGCATGTTCTTCTGTGCAATATTACCTTGCACCCTCCTTTCAGTTGTATAGATTAGTACGAACGTTCGTTGTAATTTCATTATACACTTATGTTCAGATATTTCAAACTATTTTGTGTAATACACCCATGTTTTTTTCGTATTTATACTGTTTTTTTTTGCTTTTTTAATCAATATATGTTAGTGCGTTCCATATTTTTGCACCTTAATTTCCATTTTATCCCATTTTATTTACAGTAAAAATTATATATTTTAATATATTTTATATCTACAAAACATAAAAAATCCTAAAATGAATATGTAATTAATCTTACAGGAGACAGGTCTGTTTCTAGGTATTTTACCAATTAGGGTAACTATTCACTTACAAAGCAAACAAAGTTAGTATTGAAAATGATCAATTAAACAAATTTATGTCCTGACTTTCAAGTTTTTACTTTGAAACTTTTAGAACCATAGCCGCTATAATTGCTTTGTTCTGAAATATTTAAACAGATATAAAGCATAACAAAAAAGAGTAGATTTATTCATCTGCTCTTCTTTGTTATGCCTTATGAAAATTATAGTATTAAAGCTCCTATAAATGATTAAAAATTCCTTATTTAGATTACAATTTTTCCCTTTTTCAAATTTGGTGTAAAATTTCAGATTTTTATTATAAAATGTATTACACACTAAATATATTTATGTCAAGGTTTTCAAATATATTAGAAAAAAAAAGAACAGATAAATTTTTTATCTACTCTTCTTATGACTCATTATAAAATTTTATAGTATTAAGCTCCTTTTTCTAAAATGGTGTAAAAAAGGTGTATTTTTTATTTTTGTTATAACTCAAATCACGTATTTAAGCGGTTTGTAGCACATATATTATTAATGTATACCAATTTCCGTGCAATAAGTATCGTTCTCTACCATCTTTTTTATTCCTCGAACTTGTCCTTCAATACGGCTTAGACGATTAATAAGGTCTTTATATTCTTTATCTGAACGTTCCTTTATCTTGTGATGACAATAACATTCTTTTTTTTCTTCCATATAGTTTCCTCCTTTACGATTGGTATTATATACCCTGCCTAGGTATATTACAAGAGGTTTCTTTGAGAAAAAGTTGCAATTATATCACAAATCCTACTTGACAGCTTACAAACCGTGCAGAAAAATATGAAAATATTGATTGATACAAATAATGAAAGTAGACTTTATTGTAACTCGTAATATCAAGGATTTTATCGAAAGTAAAGTACCAGCTATGAAACCTGAGGAACTATTAGAACGAATATAAAGAAAAAAGGAGGTATTCCACAAATGTGGTACCTCCTTTTCATTTGATATCTAGTCTTCTTTCTCAACCTTACGGTTTTCTCTATTTGCGATTTCTTCTTTAATTCCAGCTAAGAAATCATCTAACTTCATCTGTCCTTCGTCACCTTTGAATCGGCTTCTTACAGATACAGCTTCGTTTTCTTCTTCTTTTCCACCAACAACTAACATATATGGAATCTTCTGAAGCTGCGCTTCACGGATCTTGTATCCCATTTTCTCAGCTCTTGTATCGATGTCTGCACGGATTCCTGCTGCCTTTAATGTATCAAGTACTTTTGTGGCATAATCTAAATGCTTGTCAGAGATAGGAATCACTTCAACCTGCACTGGAGCTAACCATGTAGGGAAAGCACCTGCAAAATGTTCGATCAAGATACCAATGAAACGTTCGATAGATCCGAATGCAACACGATGGATCATGATTGGACGATGTTTCTCTCCATCAGCTCCTGTGTAATGAAGATCGAATCGTAATGGAAGCTGGAAGTCAAGCTGAATGGTTCCACACTGCCATGTTCTTCCGATAGAATCCTCTAAATGGAAGTCAATCTTAGGTCCGTAGAAAGCTCCATCACCTTCATTAACTACATAATCAAGTCCAAGATCATCTAAGGCTGCACGAAGTGATTCTGTTGCAAGTTCCCAATCTTCGTCACTTCCCATACTATCATCTGGGCGTGTAGAAAGCTCTACATGATATTTAAATCCAAATAAGCTGTAAACCTGATCGATCAGTGCTGCAACACCTTTGATCTCATCTTTGATCTGATCTGGTGTCATAAAGATATGTGCATCATCCTGTGTAAAGCAGCGAACACGCATTAATCCATGTAACTGACCAGATTTTTCATGACGATGTACTAAACCTAACTCACCCATTCTTAATGGAAGATCTCTGTAAGAACGTGGTTCTGATTCATATACAAGAACTCCACCTGGACAGTTCATAGGTTTGATTGCGAAATCCTGATCATCGATCACTGTTGTATACATATTTTCTTTGTAATGATCCCAGTGTCCTGATGTTTCCCATAAATGACGGCTTAACATAATAGGTGTTGAGATTTCAACATATCCAGCCTTCTGATGGATTTCACGCCAATAATCTAATAATGTATTTTTAAGCACCATACCTTTTGGAAGGAAGAATGGGAATCCAGGTCCTTCTTCTCTCATCATAAACAGACCAAGTTCTTTTCCAAGTTTACGATGGTCACGCTTTCTAGCCTCTTCCATCATTGTAAGGTATGCATCTAATTCTGCTTTCTTTGTAAATGCAGTACCATAGATTCTTGTAAGCATCTGATTATGCTCATCTCCACGCCAGTAAGCACCTGCAATACTTGTAAGTTTGAATGCTTTCACTGGTTTTGTAGTCATTAAGTGAGGTCCTGCACAAAGATCAACGAATTCTCCCTGCTGATAAAAGCTGATCACAGAATCTTCTGGAAGATCTTCAATCAGTTCTACTTTATAAGGTTCGTTTCTTTCTTTCATAAATGCGATTGCTTCATCTCTAGGTTTTGTAAAACATGTAATCTCAAGATTCTCTTTGACGATCTTCTTCATTTCTTTTTCAATTTTTTCAAGATCATCCTGTGTAAATGGAGTATCTTTCTCCATATCATAGTAGAAACCATTGTCGATAGAAGGTCCGATCGCAAGTTTTGTTTCTGGGTACAGACGTTTGACTGCCTGAGCTAAAATATGAGATGCTGTATGACGGAATGCATGTTTTCCTTCATCAGAATCAAATGTTAAGATATTTAATTCGCAATCTTTGTCAATGACAGTTCTAAGATCAACAACTTCTCCATCAACCTCTCCTGCACAGGCAACTCTTGCCAGTCCTTCACTAATATCTTTTGCGATATCAATGACAGACATATTGTTTTCATACTCTTTTACAGATCCATCTTTTAATGTAATCTTCATCTTCTTGTTCATCCTTTCTTGATATATAACGTTTTATTTATTCCATTGTCAATCTATTATGAAGCTATTCATAGAAAATTGATCATGGAAATAAAAAATCCCATGGACTAATAAAATCCATGGGACGAGTTATCGCGGTTCCACCCTGGTTATCTGTTTCATACCATGTGATAATAAATTCCAGAAACAGATCACTTAATCGACAGTTAACGGTGTCAACCGAGCTGGTTTACAGCTACTCCGAGGTGGTCTTCCTTTGTTTCTCTGCTTAGGATACTCACAGCTTATGTATCCCTCTCTGTAAGCCTTTCACAAAGTACTCTTCTCATCAACGTTTTGTTATTATCTTTTCATTTCTTGTAAATTATAGCATTGTGTTATTATAAAATCAATGAAAAAATAAAATTTTTTGAAACTTTATTTTGAAAATATTATAATTGATTCATTAATTGATAAGCATCATTTACTACTGCTGCTGCCCATTCTCCGCCAACGCAATAATGTTTATTCACAGCCTCAGCAGAAGTTCCTGCATAATAACTACCTCCCGCTGTAAGATATTTCTCATGTAAAGTCTTAGCTGTCGTTAGTAATCCTTCTTCTTTTGTAGCTTTGTTAATTCCCTTTGCACTGTCAGAAGTTACGCCATATCCAGTAAGATTATTATCCTCTCTTGCACGTCTGCTTGTTCCCCATGCACTTTCATGTGCTGCAATTCCCATTAAAAAGACAGCATTAACATGATATTTTTCTTCTGCTTTTACATAGGCTTTCGCATCTGCATAAAGAGCCGTTCCTTTTAACATCTGTTTGGCATCATCTACTGTAATATGACTTAATAAACTTACATTATTCGGATTAAAATATCTTGTCTGATTTTCCTTTGAAATATCTTTCTTTAACTGCTTGATCTTTTTATTGATAGTAACAATCTTTTGCTGCATTGGCTTTACTGGAAGAATCTTTTCATTTTTTAAATACTGATTCAGATTAAAATTATCGTTCTTATCGAGTAAAGTTTCAAAATCTGGATGATTAATTCCAAATACATACTTTCCTGCAATTGTTTTTAATTGTTTATCTCCAAACAAATCTGCAAGTTCATAAAGATCATCTCTCATAGCTTCATCTTTTTTGGATATTTTCATTGCAGGAGTTATCTCCTGACCAAATAATGCAATTTCCGCTTTTGAATTTGCTGTGTATTTCTCATAAAATGTTTTGAGCGTTTCTTCTTTTTGGGCTTCAAGCTTCATCTGTTTGAAAATCTTAGCTTTTTCTTTTCTTAATTTTGCAATTTTTGCCTGCTTGGAAGAGATTCGACGTTCCATCGCCTGTGTACTGCTTTTGCTAATTACCTGAGTCGGCATTGGAACTACTTTTTCTTCATTGTCTGATTTCTTACCATTCTTATCTTTGGAAATTTTCTTCTTTGTTATTTTCGCTTTCTTTTTTCTAGATGTCTTCTTTTTTTCTGTTTTCGTTGTGGATTGTGTTGACATTTCTGTTGTTGTTTCTGTCTTCACTGTAGATTCCATTTCCTGTTGCGCTTTTGCTACTTGTGTATCATCTGCGTTAACTGGTATTACAGACATCGTCATAATTGCACACATAAATGCTGTCATAACCCTGCGTCTCATAATTGTTCCTCCTTATGTCTCTGCATTCTGCTTATGATACTTTCTATATTCTAATACTCAAATTTTCTCTGGTAATTTTTACCTTACTCCTTTTTTTATAAAAATTCAAGTACGCTTTCACGTACTTGCTATAAAATACTGTATTATGATTTTTCCTTCCATAAAAAGCAGTCTTTTTCATGGGAATAGATTACTCCAACTGCTTGAAGATAAGAATAGATGATCGTTGTTCCAACAAATTTCATTCCTCGTGTTTTTAAATCTTTTGATATCTTATCGGACAATTCTGAAGAGGTTTTTCCTGTTTCATAGATGACTTTGTGATCTGTAAATTGCCATAAATATTCTGAAAAACTTTTATATTCCTTTTGGATCTTAAGGAAAATCTGTGCGTTTGTAACTGCTGCTGCTATCTTTCTCTGATTTCTTATGATTCTTTCATTTTGTTTTAATTCTGCTTGTTTCTTTTCATCATATGTACTAACTTTATGTACATCAAAACCATCAAATGCTTCTCTAAATGCTTCTCGTTTATTTAGTACACATTCCCATGATAATCCTGCCTGAAAGGATTCTAAGATCAACATTTCAAATAACTTATGGTCATCATGGACAGGCATTCCCCACTCTTTATCATGATATTCAATATATGCTTGACTCTTCGGATTTGTCCAACAACATCTCTTTTTCCCATCTTTATATTTCATAAAAACTTTCTCCATGTATTCAATATTTTTTTCATATCTAGTCTATTATAATTGAAAATAAACTGCCAAGTTCGAATTTATCCCATACTTTCTTTTTATTTTACTTATCTTTTTGTTTCGTCTTACTTTGAAAATAGATAAATGAATCTGCTGCATCAAGAATATCAGAAAATTCCTTTCTTGGTGCGATCTCAATATATTTTTTTAATAATTCTTTTTCTTCTTTTTTGTATTTTCCATAAAATATATCAAATAAATTATGCCCACGAACGTATGTTCTGATTGCTTCCATATGTTCTTCCATATCCTGAGAGGATACAAAATCACGTCCCATAATCTGTATTAAATGAATCCCACTCTTGATCCTATGCAAGTATTCTCTCCATTTATCATATAAAATCTCATAAAAAGTATCTTCGGATTCTACAATCCCAAGCTTCGTCATGATCTTAGGATTTAAAAAGTAATTTTCAAAAGAATAATATTTTAAGATCAATACGTTTTTTCTTGTTACTTTAGGCAAATGATCGACATCGATAAGATTACGTTCATCATAATATTTACAAAGCTGCCTGCCAAGCATATCACGATCTTTCCCATCACTGTCACGAATCATTAAAAAGCGGTCTTTCATATATACCTGATTCATATATTTTAAATTGGCATAGGTTTTGATATTGGTACAACTGTTTGTCGTAAGGATCGCTACTCGATTTAATCTTCCATCTTCATCATAAATTTCTGAATAATAATGATTTAATAACAGCGGTAATCTGTATTTATCTTGCTTTCCTTCTACAATAAAAACGAAATCAACATTCATAAGATCAGATGCATTATATCCAAGATCATCGAGAACCGAACTAATGTTCGTTTTCTTTTTCGCAACCGAATAAGAATCTTCATCTAAAATAATCTGACATAGTTGTTTACTGCTAAAATTTGCTAATAAATGTGGAGAATGTGTCGTAAAGATCACTTGATTCTTCTGTGCCAGCCGATATAGAATCTCACTGGCTGTCTTTTGTAGCTGTGGATGCAAAAACATTTCTGGTTCTTCCACCATAATGATCGATGGCAGACTGTTTTCATCCATCACATAAGCCTCCAGAAGAGAAAGCATATAAATGCTTTTCATTCCACGCCCAAGACGATCTACAGAAATCGATGTATCACGTTCTTTGTTATAAGCTTCTGCATTGATCTGAAGCATCTGATCTACATCATAATTCATAGAAAAAATGATATCTTCAAAACCACCATTTTTATGGAAACTTTCATTAATACGTTTCTCGAACTGATCGATATTCATCTCATATAGTTTATACTCAAACAGTTTTGCTGCTTCAAATGCATTTAGTTCCTGTGGGGTTTTCTGATTAATCAGGCCGATACATTGAAAACAATGTGTACACGGTTTGACTGAATCAAACATACAACAATTGGTACGCATGATCTTAAGCAGATTATCTTCCTGCAACATAAAAAGATCATCCTGAATCTGTTTTAAATTACGATTTGTTCCAATAAAATAAATCGTTGGGAAAATCTCTCTGATATATTTATTATGTTTCTTTTTTCCATCGTAAAAGCGTTGTTTACCTTCTTTATTAGCGATAAACGTAAATGTAATCTCTTCATTTTGATATGATGGAAGTTTGCTTTCAAAATCATTTTTCCAAAGATCGTATTTCTTATACTGACTTACTATGCCATTTTTATGAAAAATATGAAGATCTTCTTCTGTGAGCGATAATGTAAATCTAATCTCTATATTTTGCATAGTTTCGTTAAAATCATCCTCAGAAATTTCATAAGATCCTTCTACTGCACGCAATGCATGAAGAATGGATGACTTTCCAGTGTTATTCTTTCCAACAAGGATCAGAGCATTCTGGATATCTGATATTTCCATATGCCGGATTGATTTAAAGTTTTTGATTGATAAATATTTAATTTCCATACGATGCTCCTTTCTTTTGTGCTTTTTATTATCTCATTTTTTATGCTTAAAATCCAGTCGCAAACAAACAGATATTCAAAAATGTTACGATCAGCGCAATGGTAAACAATATGATTTTTAATCGTTTCGAATTTGCATATTTTCCCATAACCTTTTTCGAAGATGTCAGATAAATCTGCGTAAAAATCGTGATTGGAAGTTGAATTGCTAAAAACATTTGAGAATAGATCAGTCCATCAAATGGAGATTTGATCAGCAAAATGATCAGTGCTGCTGGTACCATTGTGATCAAAACTCCCCTTTTTGTATCTTTATGATGAATATCATACGAATGATTAAAAATTCCAGAAAAAATAGTTCCGCCAGCCATTCCAGCTGTGATACTTGATGAGATTCCAGCCAATAATAATGCCAGTGCAAATATAATGGATGCTGCATTTCCGAGAAGTGGTGTTAACATAGAACCTGCGAGATGAATATCATCAATAGAATGACCATTTTCTTGATATAAGGTAGCTGCTGCCATTAAGATCATCGCACTATTAATTGCCCATCCAATGATCATAGAAAATAATGTGTCTTTAAATTCGTATTTTAACTGTTGTTCGATCACATTTTTATCTTTTAAATTCCATTTCCTACTCTGAATGATCTCTGAGTGTAAAAACAGATTATGTGGCATAACGACTGCTCCTAAGACACTCATAACTACTGGAAGTGAACCTTTTGGAACTTCTGGTTTTGCCCATCCGATCAATGCCTGTTTCCATTCGATATCCGAAATACAAATTTCAAATAAAAACGAAAATCCAATCAGAGATACAAATAAGATGATCAATTTCTCAATTCTGCTGTAAGCATTTGTAAACTGACACATCAACACGATTCCTAAAATGATAAACGTACCAATCTTTACTGGAATATGAAATAACATTTCCAAAGCCATTGCCCCGCCTAAAAGTTCTGCCATTGCTGTTGCGATCGATGCTGCAACTGCTGTTAATAAAATCGTATTTTTTAATCTTTTGTTGATATACAAACTTGTCGCTTCTGATAAGCATTTTCCAGTAACAATTCCTAAATGTGCTGCATTATGCTGTAAGATAACGAGCATGATCGTTGATAATGTGACCATCCATAATAATGTATATCCATAGCCAGAACCTGCAGCGATATTACTTGCCCAGTTTCCAGGATCGATAAATCCTACGGTAACTAGTAATCCTGGTCCAATATATCTTAAGAAGTTCATTGCCTCTTTTTTCGATGATCTGATAAATTGTGTCATAGATATTCCTTTCTTTTTATTTTATTTTTAGTTAGTCTATACTAACTATCATTATACATAGAAGGAGAAAGTTTGCAAGCTTTGTGAAAAATTGATAGAATAAGTCATGTATAATATATATTTTACCACTATTGAGTCGTGGAAAAATATATAAAACTAATAAGAAACAGGTGAATTTATGAAATCATTACCATATTATGATGATCTAACTGCAAGACAGACGATCAAATTACGTGAACTTATTAAAACACTTCCACCTTTTGCAAAAGAGTTTTTCCGTGCGATCGACTCTACTACACAGGTGAGAACTCGAATTGCTTATGCGTATGATCTGAGAGTATTCTTTCACTTTCTGATTGATGAAAATCCTGCATACAAAAATTATAAAGTCGTAGATTTTCAGGTAAGTGATCTCGATAATATTGAATCCGTTGATCTGGAAGAATATATGGAATATCTAAAAGTATACGTTTCCGATGAGAACCATAAGCATATGCAAAATACAGAACAAGGTGTCTTTCGAAAGATGTCTGCACTTCGTTCTTTTTACGGATATTTTTACAAGCGCCAGCTGATTGAGAAGAACCCAACACTGCTTGTTGATATGCCAAAGATCCGTGAAAAGGAAATCATCAGGTTAGAAGCCGATGAAGTTGCTTCTTTGCTTGATTTTGTGGAACATGGCGGTGATCATTTAACAGGACAGAAACGTGCTTATTATGAAAAAACAAAAGAACGTGATCTTGCGATCATTACGCTTCTTCTTGGAACTGGAATCCGTGTGTCTGAATTAGTCGGATTGAATGTTGATGATGTTGACTTTCGTAATAATGGTCTTCATCTCATCCGAAAAGGACGAAAAGAAATGACAGTTTACTTTGGAAATGAAGTTGCGGATGCTTTGGAGCAGTATATGGAAGGCAGCAGAAAACTTGTTATTCCAAAGGAAGGGCATGAAGATGCTTTGTTTTATTCTATGCAAAGACGACGCATTGGTGTGCAAGCGGTTCAGAATCTTGTGAAGAAATATGCGAAGGAAGTAACTCCGCTTAAAAAGATCACGCCTCATAAACTGCGTAGTACTTATGGTACGGCTTTATATCAGGAAACGGATGATATTTATCTTGTGGCGGAAGTTCTTGGACATTCTGATGTTAATACGACCAGAAAACATTATGCAGCAATGTCTGATACGAGACGTCGTCAGGCAGCAGGAAAAGTTGTGTTAAGAGAATCTGTTTCTCATGATTCTACAAATAATAATTCCAAAAATTTATAGAAAAAAGCAGAGATCATCTATACATCGATATCTCTGCTTTTTTCTATATTTTTTAAAAATCTATTGATTTTATATGCTATGTTCTTTATAATCAGAATGTTTGTAAAAACTAGAGAGGAATATTTATTATGCTTACATTTTTAATTGTTTGTCCAGCTGTTTTTCTAGCAGGATTAATTGATGCGATTGGCGGTGGCGGTGGATTGATTTCCCTGCCAATTTATCTTTTAGCTGGATTACCGCCCCATAGAGCAATTGCTACAAATAAATTAAGTTCTTCTATGGGAACATCTGCAGCAACAATTCGCTTTGCAAAGATGGGACATATTAATTTTAAGATTGCATTAAGTTGTTCTATCACTGCTATTTTAGGATCATTTTTGGGAGCTTCTTTATCAGTGTATACGAATGAACGAATCATTCAGATTTTTATTTTAATACTTCTCCCAATCTTATTTGTATACCTTCTATTTACAAAGAAAGATTTTGATTCTTTTGCACGTAAGATTTCTAAAACAACTTATATTGCAAGTATTTTATCTGCTTTTGTGATCGGTGTTTATGATGGATTTTATGGACCTGGAACCGGAACATTTTTATTACTTTGTCTAACACGTTTTGCCGGTCTTGATGTACTGACCGCTTCTGGTGTGACAAAGTTTATTAATCTTGTGACAAACTTAACTGCATTAGTTACTTTCTTATTTTACGGAAAGGTTTATTTACTGCTTGGATTTGTTGCTGGAATCTGTTCTATTCTTGGAAATTTGATTGGATCTGGAATGCTTACAAAGAATGCTGATAAAGTATTAAAACCTGCAATTCTTGGTGTTATTTGTATTTTCTTTGTACGTACAGTTACCTCGCTCTAAATTTAATTGTTCATTAATCTCTGTCTTTAATTGGGCAGGGATTTTTTCTTTTTATATAAATGAGGAATAAAATCATTGTTACTTCATTGCTATTTCTTATTAATTATAGTAAAATTGGGATAGTTTGATGCAATATAAATCGTATCAAAAATGAATGAAGATAAAGGAAGTGCAGAAAATGGAAACTATCGGAAGAAATGATGCATGTTGGTGTGGCAGTGGAAAGAAATACAAAAAATGCCATTGCCAGTTTGATGAGAAGTTAAAGGAATTACAGCAGGAGGGACATTTTATTCCTTCTCATGATATGATCAAAACACCAGAACAAATTGAAAAAATCAAAGAAAGTGGAAAAATCAACATTGCAGTTTTAGATTATGTTGCTGAACATATCAAAGCAGGTATCACAACACAGCAGATTGATGATTGGGTATATGAACAAACTACCTCTCGTGGTGCGATTCCTGCTCCGCTGAATTATGAAGGTTTTCCAAAAAGTGTTTGTACTTCAGTCAATGATCAGGTATGCCATGGAATTCCATCTGAAGATGTTGTTTTACAGGAAGGTGATATTATCAATGTTGATGTATCTACTATTTATCATGGTTATTTTTCAGATTCTTCCAGAATGTTTTGTATTGGTGAAGTTTCAGAAGAAAAGAAAAAGTTAGTCGATGTTACAAAAGAATGTATTGAAATTGGACTTAAACATGTAAAACCTTGGGCTTTGCTTGGTGATATGGGACATGCTATTCATGAACATGCTCTTGAAAATGGATATACTGTTGTAAGAGAAATTGGAGGTCATGGTGTTGGATTGCAGTTCCACGAAGATCCTTTTGTAAGCTATGTCTCAGAGCCAGGAACAGGTATGGTTATGGCTCCTGGAATGATGTTTACAATCGAACCTATGGTAAATATGGGAACTGATGAATTTTATGTTGACGAAGTTGACGAATGGCAAATTTATACAGAAGATGGACAGCCTTCTGCACAATGGGAAGTTCAAGTTCTTGTTACAGAAGATGGTTACGAACTTATTGCGTACTAGATTTTATTGATCTTAACAAGAAAAAGAAAAGCACTTCGTTTTTTAAGTGCTTTTCTTTTTTACTATTTTATCATCTTTATATAACTCCAACCACTATAATATGTTTTCCCGGCATCCATCTTATATGCTCTAACTCTTACATAGTATGATTTGTTCTTATGAATATTGATATTCGTGGTAGACTTTCTTTTCCCTTTAATCTTCTTTATAACTGGTTTCTTAAATTGTTTTGATGTTGATATTTGAAGATTATATCCATCTGCCTTCTTATTTTGTTTCCATGAAATTTTACATCTTATTTTTCTAGATTTCTTGCTATATTTAATTGATGGCACTTGCAGATATAAAAAATTTTTTGTAATACTCTTGATTCCTGTATTCTCAATGAAATCTACAGAATTCACAGCATATGCATAAACCCTATATCTATAGTTTTGTCCATTTCTTACCGCATTATCTGTGTATTTATTTTTCTTTAATATCTTTAAATCTTTCCATTTGTCCTTACCCGTTTTCCTCTGTATTCGATAACCATCTGCATTTTCAACTTTCTTCCACTGAATCTTAATTCCATTCATTGTATTTGTAATTTTTTCAATGCTTGGCGGATAGAGATACATTGGTAATTCAGGTCCTGGTTCAATGATATCTTCTGGGAAATTATATTCTTGATTATCTTTTCTAGTCACATTATTTGAATCTGCTGTTTTCTCTTTTGCTGATACATTATTCTGAGCAACTGTTATTAAATTCCCAGCAATAAATAAAGATATCATCAATATGAATCCTTTTTTTAAAATTGTTCTCATGATATTTTTCTCACTTTCTTCTTATTTATTATATCATGAAATTTATATAGATACTAGCAATTTACTCCTACAAACGAAAAAAAACATCCTTATCTATATCTATAAGAATGTTCGAATTTCATTATTAAATCTATATATAAAGGATATACCTTCAAAACAACATACAAGAACTATCTACATCTTTTACACTCAGCCTTCTTTGGTTAAAGCCTCGACCGATTAGTAACAGTCAGCTCCATGCGTTACCACACTTCCACCTCTGCCCTATCTACCTCGTCGTCTTCAAGGGGTCTTACTACCTTTCGGTATGGGAAATCTTATCTTTAGGGGGGCTTCACGCTTAGATGCCTTCAGCGTTTATCCCTTCCAGACTTGGCTACTCTGCGATGCACTTGGCAGTACAACAGATACACCAGCGGTCCGTCCATCCCGGTCCTCTCGTACTAAGGACAGCTCCTATCAAATTTCCTCCGCCTGCGCCGGATAGGGACCGAACTGTCTCACGACGTTCTGAACCCAGCTCGCGTACCG
>ERZ773169.232-NODE-232-length-80533-cov-5.323865_pt1 | contig 80533 bp, 92 predicted proteins | sample MGYA00580536_ERZ773169 | MGnify/ENA primary metagenome ERZ773169 (study PRJEB29015, sample SAMEA2737814) | human gut metagenome | biome: human gut; feature: human-associated habitat; material: faeces | place: China | collected 2012 ... | reverse complement strand
CCCCTGCTTATTGCTTTTTGCAATTGAAGCAGGGGACTTCCTTGATTTGGTTAAAAACATAGTAAACTTATCAGCAAACTAAAAGAGTCCTTAAAAATCAGCTTTTTTTGCTGATTTTTAAAGACTCTCAACTTAGATTAACTTATTAAGACTGCGCTTTTAAAAATGCTTCGATTTCACTTTGTTTTGCTTTCACAGACCCCTGAACCATTGGAGGTCTTCCTCCACCCCTTCCATTTAAGGTCTGATTCATTTCTTTTGAAATATTCGTAATCTCTTTCTTTGAAGAACCAAGAATATAACGATACCCCTCCGCATCTGTCCCAATAAATGCTCCGCAGATTCCATCTGTTATTCTCATTACATCATTGACGAAATTTCTTACTGCCACGGTATCTAATGTTTCTTCGAATAAGAGCACGCAGGTATCCTCCGGCTTTATCTCTTTTAATACTCCTTTTAAGTACTGTTCCTGCAAAATCCGAATTTTTTCTTTCTGTGCCTCCACTTCTTTTTGCAGACGCTCTACTGCTTCCGCAACGGAATCCGGTTTTGCAGAAAGTTTTCTTGAAATTGTTACGACACTTGCTTCTTTTTGATTATAATCCAAAAGCGCACGGAAACCGCAGACCATCGAAACTCTCATTCCACCCTTGTATTTAATTGCACCGATTAATTTAATTAAGCCAATCTGACCGGTAGCATCTACGTGCGGTGCACAGCAGGCACAGCTGTCCCAGCCCGGAATCACTACGATACGAACCTGTCCTTCGATTTCTATTTTGCTTCTGTAAGTCATCGTTTCAAGTTCTTCTTTTGTCGGATACAACACTTGAATTTTTACATTATCGGCAACTGCTTGATTTGCTTCCCATTCTATCTCTTTTAAATCAGTTTCTGTAAGCATGCCGTCAAAATCCATCGTTACCTCTTCATTTCCAAGATGAAATCCTACATTGTTGTAGCCAAAACGACGGTTCACGATTCCAGATACAATATGCTCTCCGGTATGCTGCTGCATTTTGGAAAATCGTTCTTTATAATTTAATCTTCCTGTAACTTTGCTTCCCTGCTCAATTGCGTCTGTTACATAATGGGTTACAATCTCATTTTTTTCCTGTACATCAACGACTTTTACTTCTTTTTCTCCCACAAGAAGGACTCCGGTATCTGCATACTGACCGCCTCCTTCCGGAAAAAATGCTGTTTGATCCAGTATGACTTCAAACATACCGTCTTTTCCCTGCATACAACTTTCAACTGTTGCTGTAAATTCTTTGATACTGCTATCCTGATAAAATAATTTTTCTGTCATTTTACTAAAATCCTTTAGTCCCCGTATACACGAATTACTTTTGAAACTTTCTGCACAACACTCATGCCTTCAATAATCATCATGGCATCATTGAAGTTTCCTTCTTTTACTTTTGAAGTTACAACAACAAGTTCTGCTAATTCGCCCTCTTTGTTTTTCTGGATAACCTGAGCAATACTTACATTATTATTTCCAAATACACTTGCAATACTTGCGAGTGTACCGGCACAATCCGATACATGCATTCTTAAAAAGAAACGGCTTTCCATCTCATCTGCCTTTTTCAGAGGAAGCTGTTTATAGCAGGTGCAGCCAATTCGTCCCGTACATTCAAATACAATATTTCTTGCTACATCAAAAACATCCCCTGCAATTGCACTGGCTGTCGGCAATTCGCCTGCTCCTCTTCCATAGAACATCGCATCACCTACGGCATCTCCGGTTAAAAAGACTGCATTAAAAGAATCATTTACTGTCGCAAGAGCATGCGTCTCCGGAATCAGCATTGGACGTACGCTGACTTCAATTCCGTTTTCTGTATTTCTTGCCACACCTAATAACTTAATCACACAGCCTAATTCTTTTGCATAACGGATATCTTTTGCGGAAATCTGTGTAATCCCCTCTGTAATAACATCGTCAAATGTGACTCTTGAATTAAATGCAATTGATGCCATAATTGCCATTTTTCTTCCGGCATCTAATCCCTGAATATCTGCAGTCGGGTCAGCTTCTGCATAGCCAAGCTCGGTTGCAAGGGCAAGTGCCTGTGCAAACTCCATTCCCTCCTGAGTCATTTTCGTTAAGATAAAGTTTGTTGTACCATTTACGATTCCCATGATTTCCGTAATATGATTTGCAGCCAGACACTGCTTTAATGGACGGATAATCGGAATACCGCCTGCAACTGCGGCTTCAAATAAGAAATCACAGTTATGCTCTGCGGCACACTCCAATAATTCCTGTCCATGAGAAGCTACTAAATCCTTATTTGCAGTTACAACATGTTTTCCCGCATTTAATGCCTCTAAAATATAAGTTCTTGCCGGCTCGATTCCGCCCATAACTTCAATTACAATTTCAATGGATTCATCTTCTAAAATTGTTTTCCAGTCATTTGTCAGAATTTCCGGATTTTCTACCTTAGCAGATGCTTTCTTTAAGTTGCGCACCAGAATTTTCTCAACTTCTACAACTGCACCGATTTTATGCGGCATTTCCTCTTTCTGATTTCTTAAAACTTTATAAACTCCACTTCCTACTGTTCCAAGACCAAGCAGTGCTGCTTTTATTACTTTCTCGCTCACAATTTATCCTCTTTCTTTATCACTTTATTTGTTCTCTCTTTACGAATCGGATTTTGCACATGTTCTACAAATCCTTTTTTCATTTTTGTATTTCGCTGAAACGCTTTGCTTAAACCACCCAACTTATTATATACCCAGAAAGAATGTACTAAAACCGTATTTACCTTTCCGATTTTCTCTTTCGTCGTTCCGGTATAGTTTGTTCCGCCACATTCAAATTTTGTACCCTTCATGATTTCTGTGATTAAATCAGATTCACAGGTAATATCATCCGGTATTTCTGTATAGGCAAGTCCCACACAATCCTGTCTGTGCGCATCACTTCCACCTGTTCCGGTCAACCCATACTTATCTGCAATTTTCTGAGCTTTTCCATTTACTTCCTGTGATTCACATGCATTAAAAGTTTCCATGAAATCAAATTCCTTTAAAATCTCCGGATTTCTCTGATAAGCCTTTGCATTCATAAAACTCATATATTTTTCCCCACATGGATGCGCCGGTCCTAAGATTCCGCCATAATTATGCACAATCGGAATTAACATCTGAATCGGCATTCCACGAAGCTCCAAAAGCCGAAGCTTAATGGTCTCCGGCATAATAACAATAATGTGTCCTGCATCTAACGTATCATACTCAATTCCTTTTAATACCAGAAAATCTTCATGCTTTTTACCTTTAATAAATTTTTTCCAGTGCCGGTAACCACGATAAGAATCATGGTCTGTAACCAGCATTCCCCCAAATCCATTTTGTTTTAACAGGGTAATATACTCATCAATTGGAACTTTCCCATCGATAGAACCCTCTTTTGTGTGACAGTGCATGTCTATTTTCATAACAAACAACACCTCCTCCGATTTACCTACACAATCTCTTTTGTATCTTTCTCTTATTCTGCACTCATTCCAAAACGTGCCAGTAAATTATCAAAATGCTGAAGCTGAACAACCAGATTGAATCCATAAGGATTAATTACCATACCAAGTGCTTCCGGCATAATAATTTTTTTAATATTTTTAAAATCAATCATCATTGCACGATATTTGCCTTCACGATTTAATTTTGAAAATTCAACGGTATCAGTAAAAATCGGAAGCATAAATTTGTCTTCTTTACTTTTTAAATAGAACACCTTTAATGCTTCTTTTTTCTGTTCTTCTTCTGTTTTCCCTTCCTGAGGTTTTTCGACTGCAATCATAAATTTACTTTTTACCAGATTGGCAGCCATCTCTTCTTCCAGTTCTTTAATATTCTCTTTTTCTTCCATTGGAACTTCTCTTCTTAATTCCTGCATAAAATAAGTTCCTGTAATCTGCAGTGCCGGATTCTCAAGTGGTCTCTTATCCTCTGGAATTTTTTCTAATATTGGACGTTTGACAATCTCTGTCAGCTCAAATTCTGTTGTCTGTTCTTTTTCTACAAATACCACCGCATTGACGCCAAGCGTAAATAAACTGGTAAAAAATGGAAGATATCCTTTATTTTCGATTTTTGCCGGAATTAATTTATGTTTCTGCTCTATCATATAAGGCTTTGCAGCCTCTTTCATATCATCCTCGACTTCAAATATCCAAACCTGGTCATTAAAATTCTCCTTATCACAAACTACAAACGGGTTATGCGTTCCCGCATTGATAAGCAGATAGAACTGCTCCATTTTCTGCAGTTTCTGCAGGCTTTCGATTTTGCTTTTTTCCATGTCTTAAGTCTCCTGTTGTATTTTTCATTTATCCTCTTTCTTTTAGTATACACCTATAAAAGAATTTTGTCGTTATTTTTTTATAAATATAAATGAAAAAGAACCAAACAGACCATTTTCGTCCATTTGGTTCTCCTCTGTTCTTATTTATTTACATACTTCTTCGTAAAGATTTCTGCCCTTAGAATCAATTACTACGATAACCGGAAGATTTTCTACTTCAAGTTTACGGATTGCTTCTGTTCCAAGGTCATCATAAGCAATAACTTCTGCTTTTTTAATACATTTTGAAAGCAGAGCTCCTGCACCGCCAACTGCGGCAAAAAATACCGCACCATTTCTTACGATTGCATCCGTTACTTCTTTTTTACGTTTTCCTTTTCCAATCATTCCGGTTAAACCTAAATCTAATAAACGTGGTGCATATTTATCCATACGGCTTGCAGTTGTAGGACCTGCCGAACCAATTGGACGTCCTTCTCTTGCCGGTGTCGGTCCCATATAATAAATCACATTTCCTTCTAATTCAATTGGAAGTTTTTCTCCTCTGTCAAGTGCCTGGTCCATGCGAAGATGCGCTGCATCTCTTGCCGTATATACCGTTCCTGTAATATATACATAATCCCCTGCTTCTAAAGTTTTTACTTCTTCTCTGTCGAGAGGTGCTTTGATATGTCTATCCATAATTCTTCTATTCCTCCGTATTAGATTTCTCTTACAATATGACGGTTTACATGACAGCAGATATTAATTGCTACCGGAAGTCCTGCAATGTGAGTTGCATAAGTATTGATGTTGACTGCAAGTGCTGTTGTATCTCCACCAAGACCTGCCGGTCCAAGACCAATCTGATTGATTTTCTCAAGCAGTTCTTCTTCGAGTGCTTTTACGTGAGGAAATTCAGAATGAACACCGATTTCTCTTGTCAGTGCTTTCTTTGCAAGAATTGCTGCTTTCTCAAATGTTCCACCAATTCCAACACCAACAACAACCGGAGGACAAGCGTTCGGACCTGCTTCTTTTACAGCACCGATAATTGCTTCTTTTACTCCTTCAATTCCATCTGCCGGTTTTAACATGATGATTTTACTCATGTTTTCACTTCCAAATCCTTTTGGAGCAACTGTAATTTCTACTTTGTCTCCAGGAACGAGTTCATAATGGATAATTGCAGGAGTATTATCTTTTGTATTTACACGCTCAAGAGGATCTCCCACTACCGATTTTCTTAAATATCCTTCTGTATAACCCTGTCGCACTCCTTCATTGACTGCATCTTCCACGCTTCCACCTTCAAAATGTACATCCTGTCCGATTTTTAAAAATACAACTGCCATTCCGGTATCCTGACAAATCGGAATCATATCTTTTCCTGCAATATCAAGATTTTCCAATAACTGACCTAAAATCTGTTTTGCAAGCGGTTTTGTTTCTTTTTCATATGCATTTTTCATTGCCTGTGCCATATCCGGTGCCAGATAGTGGTTTGCCTGAATGCACATTTCTTTTATGTTTGTTGTTAATGTCTCTACATTTACTGTACGCACGATTCTTTTCTCCTCTTTCTTTTACTTCAATTGATTTTTCACTTCAATACGGTTAAAATCTTTTAAACTTTCTCCCTGATGTTTACCCATCAGACCAATCAACATATAATAACCGGTTCTTGGATCTACCGGATACTCTTTTACAAGTGTAAAATCTTCGATTTTGCCTGTACTGCTTACATGCATACGCGGTCCTAAACATTCTAATATCCAGTCTCCGATTTGTACATGCTTTTCGTCATAATAAGAAACCGATAAATCTTTTGCCACTGCTTCTCTTACTTTCTCTTCCAATTTATACAAATCTACATCCGGTTTTTCTTCAAATTCCAACACGAATCCATGACGAACATCCGATCTTGGTCCATCCTGTGCATACCCATCTCCCATAAAATGAACACATAAATCTTCCAACGTATGTGCCATTTTTCTGTATTTTACAGATTTATGTACAATGCCTGCTATATTTTCCGGTAATGGACCAAACATGCTTGGTCTGGTAATAATAATTTCTTCCCCAATTCCAACTAACAAGTCTGCATTTCTGTGAAGCAAAGGATAAATCAAATCAAAATGCTCCACAATCACCATTTTTCCATTGTTTGCTGCCTCTAAAATTGCCTCTGCCAGTTCATGCATCTGGGTAAATGCAGATTCAAACCGAATGTCCAGATGATAAGTGTGCGGTGCAAACGGGTCTGTTAAATCTTCTGATAAAAGCGGAAGCGGACGAATATTGACTCCCTCATCATCATTTGTCAAATCGATCCCAGGAAACATTCCTTTAATTAAAAGACTTTTTCCTGCTCCCGCATCCCCGATAATCCCAATAATATGATCAAACGGACTTAAATACATCTGGCTTAGCTGGATTCCTAAATCTGTCATTCTTCTACTGCCTCTTGGCGCAAAATAAAAACTGTACAGATTTCCTTCCTGCATTTGTTTTGAATATGCCATATCTTTTCCCTCTTAATAAAAATAGCCAGACCGCCCCAAAACAAACGCTTCAGGACAGTCTGGCATCTTTTTTTCTTTAAGTCTCCACTACTTATTGCTTTTCACAATTGAAGCAGGGGACTTTCCTGATTCGATTAACTTCTTGCTTTACGAAGCGCAATAATTCTTTCCATTTCATTATAAACAATCATGTAACCTTCATCTACACCCATACCTGGTTTTGCAAGAATCTGGTCTGGCTGTGTTGCCATTGCGCAGTTTACGCAAACCTGTGCAGAACGGTCTGTTTCATTACAAGTACCACCCTGGTAAGCTCCAAATCCTTTTTCTTTGCAGTAAAGAACTGCTTCTACGATATTATTGATTCCACCAAGGTCCGGTGTTTTAATCTGAGCCATATGACCTGCTTTATTGTCTGCGAAATATTTTACATCTTCTAATGTATTACACCATTCGTCGGCAACCAATTCTACATTAATGCCTCTCTTATCAACTTCTTCTCTTAAGCCTTTTAAGCAAAGCATCTGTTTTTCTCTTTCTTCTGCATCCATCGGTCCTTCAATTCTTAAATGGAAAGGTTTTGCAGCTTCTTCAAGTTCTGCAAGATAATCTGCCATAGCGGTAAAGTTATCTACTCCGAAGATTGCACCGATTGTTCCATATACGTCGATATGGAATACCGGCATATAACTTTCATCATGGCGAAGTTTTAATACACGATCTCTCAACCATTCTACATATTCTTTTAAGATTTCACCATGTTCGCCAAGTTTTGTCTTTACATTATTGATTAATGCATGAGGCATAACGGCTGCACCTTTTAAAATCATCTTATCAGAGTTATCATAACGGTTATCACCGGACTGTGTAAAGATTGGAATTGGTTTATCAGATACAGTTGTACCATATTCGTCTGCTACTACTTCGCACATCAGACGTTTTGTGGATTTTGCTACTGCATCAAGAATCGCCTGGCTGACACCATAACGGATTGCTGTGTGAAGTCTCTTTCCTTCTACCTGAAGGTTTTCTACCATTTCACAAAGTCCTTTAAAGCTGTCTGCTTCTTTTCCAACCAGCTCCGGTTTGATATATTTATCGATAATCGGAATGAAATCTTCTGCAAGGAAGAGAGGGTCTCTTCCGCCTGCTCCTGAATACTGAACGGCTGCACAATCACCCCACGCAATCTGTCCGTCTTCAAGGATTAACATAACAGAGATTGCTTCTCCTGCCTGTCTTACGGATTTAAATCCCGGTGTTACGGTTTCTCCAAAATAAGCCGCACCATCTGCTACTGCACCTTTTTTGATGGCTCTCTGGTCATCAAAGAAAAATCCTGTTCTTGCTTTTGAGCAAACTACATCCACAATTTTCATAATATTCTTCTCCTATTTTTTATGTAAAATTTGTTTTTTGATTTTTTCTTTGTCTTTATAGTCTCTTTGAGACTAATTTTGGTATTTCAATTTTGATATCTCATCTAACTTAATTTTTTGGTTTACCTACCAGACGTCCTTTACTGATTGCATAAACATCATCGATTGTCATCTGGAAAGAAGCTTTTCTCTTTTCCATTTTTGCTCTGTGTTCGATTTTGCCTCTGTTGAAATCAGCAAGTTCTCTTGGAAGTGGAACATTAGCTACATTTAAGTAACGAACTGCACCTTCAAAGTCACGAGCCGGAAGCATTTTTCCTGCATTGTATTTACTTGGAGCAAACGGAATATCAAGAACTCCGGCTTTTACTGCACGAACAGCACCAAGTGCCAAATCTCCCATTCCAAGTTCAAAGCATTTATCTACAATCGCACAAGTTTCCCCTTTAATGATTGCTTTTTCCAGTTCAAGAGCAGAACTCTTTAACTCCTGGTCAGCTAACAGAGAAATTGCCTGCTTAGTACAACGAAGACCCTGTGCATTTGCTTCCATTGTCGGAACACCCATTGCTTCATGCGGTGTTTTTACGATAACTTTTGTTGCTTTTGCAAGTGCTGCTACAGAACTTCCCCATGAAATAACACCAAATGCTTTTGCTTCATCCTGTGGGAATCCACCCATCCACTGATGAAGAACACTTGTTACAACAACATCTGAATATCCGTAACGGTCTAAGTACTCTTCTGTCAATTCTTCCAGTACACGAAGTGCTGCAACGTCCTGTACCAGGTTACCGCACTGACCATATCCAACGGTTACATTTCTTACACCCTGTTCTGCCGCAAGCAGCGCTTCGATAATCGCTACTGCATTTGACATGGACGGCGGAACTAATGTACCGGTTAATGGACCATAAGGCTCACGGTTAATCGAGATACCTGCTTCTTCATAGATACCGGTCAGACGGTCTACATACTGCCAGTCATAAATAGTTCTTTCAAGCGGAACATCTTTTGCATAAGGAATGTTGTAAGAAATACCGCCGCCTTCATAACTGGTAAATCCACCTGCATAGCAGATTTCAGTTAACAGTCTGGCATCTGGAGTACCATGACGAACCTGAACCGGAATATCAAGGTTTTCGATAATCGTACGGCAACCGGATACACCATGGTTGACTGCCGGAAAACCATTTAACATAGATTTCTGAGTACGAACAGATTCTTTAATTCCATCCTCAGCTTCTTTATAACGATTCTGTCTGGTATAAGAATCAATCGTTGTCGGAAGTAAATCTGCCTCTCCTTTATCCTGCAGATACTGAAGCAGTTTTACATGTTCATCAATTAAAGCGACTCCGGCTCTTGGCTGAATCAGAGTTCTTCTCTCTGCTTTTGCTTTTGCCAGTTTCTTTGAAAAGCTCTTGCTTTCTGGCATTGCTTTATGATAGGCAACAGATTCATCAAAGTCAACTTCTTTTCCTGTTGGCCACTGCTCTAAAATCTCTTTGCGGATTCCGTAAAATTCGTCATCCGACATTTTTTTATTTCTCAAGTCCATAATAAGCAATCTCCTTCTTCATAATCTCCAGCGCAGCAAGCGGATAATGCTGAGAAAGCAGTCCCATTGCTGCCAGAATATACTTTCTGTCTATCAGGATTTCAGCCTTTTCCGGTCTTAATGAACCAGGCTTGCTCTCATCAAACAGTGCATATTTTGCAACTTCTTCTGTATGTTTTGCATGAATTAACGCTCCACCTGTTGCAACCACGTATTTTACTCTTCTTAAGTCTTTTCCACTCTGTACATAAGTCAGACCACAAGGAGTAAAGACCTGCTCCAGCGAACCGGAGTGACGTTCTACTGCTGTTTCTACTGCTGCACAGGCAAGTGCATAATCCATTTTTTCCATTTCTTCATTATCCGGTATGTAATCTGTATGCTGTTCCAGCCAGCTTACCAGTTCAACTACACGATTTTTATTGATACCGGAAATTTTACTCAGTCTGCGCTCTCCGACAGCTTCTAAAATACCCTTTACACTGTAACGCATTCCGATATCGCCTTCCACCGTTCGTTTGGTATAAGGTTCCGGAAGCCCTTTTATTACAGTGGAAGCATTTGCCGGATTTCCATCTGCTACAGAATAGACATCTGTGGTCGCACCACCCAGGTCTACACCAACTAATTCCCCTATTCCCGGAACTTCTTCCCATCCATCGGATAACAGCTCCATTGCAACAAGCATTGCGGATGGTGTCGGCATGATAATTCCGGAAACCAAATCCATTGCTTTTGTAAGCCCTTTGCCCTGCACAATCCGATTCAGAAAAATTTCACGTATCTGTTTCTGCGTCGGCTCTATATTAATTTCTCCCAGTTTTGGCATTACGTTTTCGCAAATATAGACAGTACGTCCTTCTAAAATCTCTTCGCACTCATCTGCTGCGTTTCTGTTCCCTGCAAGCACAATCGGACAATCATAGCTTAATCCTGCAAGCATTTTTGCATTGTATAAAATGCACTCGGAGTTTCCTCCGTCTGTTCCTCCCGATAACAAAATAATATCCGGATGATAATCTTCTATTTCTTTTAAATCTCCTTTTGTAAGTTCAAAAGAATACGTTTTCCATACTTTTGCTCCGGCTCCAAGAGATGCTTCCCTTGATGCCTGAGCAGTCAGCTCTGGCACAAGACCAATTGAAACCATTTTTAATCCGCCGGCTGCGCTTGAGCAGGCATATTTTTCTTCAAATTCAAGGTGTCCCGTGGTCTGTTCCAGAATCTTGATTGCATTTTCAAGACCTTCGTTAATATCGGTCTCTACGGTTGTGTAAGCTGCTGCTGTTCCAAGAATCTCGCATGCTTCTACATCAACCGCTGTTACTTTTGTATTTGTACTTCCAAAATCCACCAACAAAATCGGTTTCATTTTTTTCACCACCCCGATGTTATGCTAATACCGCTTCCGGTTTTTCTACTTTTAAATCCTCGTATAAAGCAGCTACTGTTGTTTCCGGTGCTGTACCAGGTCCAAATACACGGTCAAAGCCCATTGCTTTGAAACGTTTTTCCACTTCATCAAATGGCTGTTTTCCAACTACAATATTTCCGCCTACATATAAAAGAATATCTTTTAATCCGGATTCATCGCATTTATCACGGAGTCCACGGCAATCTAATTCGCCATGACCGTAAAGAGATGAAACTAAAATTGCATCCGCATTTGTTTCAATTGCTGCTGCAATATATTCTTCCTGAGAAACCATAACACCCAGGTTTACGACTTCAAATCCTGCTTCTTCAAACGCATGCTGTAAAATGCTGATTCCGACAGCGTGTACATCTGCGCCGATTACGCCGATTACTAATTTCTTCTTATCCATTGTAAAACCGCTCCCTTCCGGTTATTTATAATGTATTTTTTATTGTATCTAACAGTGTTCCGTCTCTATATAATACGTTTGCTACTACCCTGTTGCCTAATTCTACCTTCTTCGGAACACCGGTAATTTTCTCTGCAATTTCTTTTAACTCGGTAATTTCTTTAACCGGAAGACCGGCTTTGATTAATTTTTCTTTTAATTCTTTCCGTTTTGGATTGACTGCAATTCCTCTCTGCGTTACAATTACATCTATGGTATCACCCGGTGTAGATTTGCATAACACCTGGTCTACGATAAGAGGAAGTCTTGCACGAATCAGCGGTGCTACAACAATGGCTAGTTTTGCACCTGCTGCTGTATCGCAATGTCCACCGGAACCTCCCATAATGTTTCCATTGGAATCAGTGTGTACATTTACATTAAAATCAGTGTCAACCTGGGTGGCTCCCAGAATGACTACATCAAGACTGTCCACTGCAGCACTTTTTGCTGCCGGAGATGCGTAACGCATGGCTGAAATCTCCTGATGTTTTGGATTTTCACGGATTGATTCAATGGCTTTTAAATCAAAACACTGTACATCCAGAATTGTATCAAAATAACCTTTGTTTGCCATATCTACTAAATACCCGGTGATACCGCCCATACAGAAACTACCTTTGATATGGTCTTTTTCCATCATTTCTTCCACATATTTTGCAACTGCCAGTGAGGCTCCACCAGCACCTGTCTGGAAAGAAAATCCATCTTTTAAATATCCGGAATTTTTTACTACCTTTGCTGCAAGTGCTGCAATTCTAAGCCCAACTGGGTCTCTTGTAATTTTTGTTGTTCCGGAAACAATCTTTGTTGGGTCCCCTATCTGTTCTACTTCTACCACATAATCTACATAACCTTCTGCGATGGAAGTATCTTTTAATGGATAAGGTACCAAATTATCTGTCAGTACGACAACCTTATCTGCATGCATTGCATCTGAGAACGCATATCCCATAGAACCACAGGCTGATGGTCCATATTTTCCGCTGCAGTTACCCATATTATCTGCACACGGTGCTGCTAAAAATGCAATGTCAATTTTAGAAGAACCATTTTCCATATCTCCGGCTCTACCTCCGTGGCTTCGGAAGATAACCGGCTTTTCCAAGATGCCCTGCGAAATGGCTTTTCCGACTTCGGCACCCATATAGTTACACTCAAGTCCTGTAACTACTCCATTTTTAATATGTTCAATAATTGGTTTATGTACATCGAAGATGGAACTTGCATTGACTGTTAAGTCTTTGATTCCCATACTGGCTGCTTCTTCGAGTACCATATTTAACACATAGTCTCCATTTCTCATGTGATGATGAAAGGAGATTGTCATTCCGTCCTTTAAGCCAGTTTTTTCAATTGCTTCTCTTACGGACGCTAATAATTTACTCATCAAACGCACCTCCGTAAATTGCTTTTTCCATTTCAAGTACCTGGGAAGCACGTTTTACAATCGGTGCATCAATCATTTTTCCTCTAAGAGAAATAACTCCTTTTCCCTGTCTCTTTCCTTCTTCAATCGCATCCATGACATCATGTGCATAAGCGATTTCTTCTTCTGTAGGAGAGAATACTTCATTAACAATATCAACATGTCGCGGAGAAATGACTGCTTTTCCTGCAAATCCCAGACTCTTGGCAAATTCAGTATCTTTTCTAAGCCCTTCCATATCCTCTACATCGGTAAACGGTGTATCGTAGGCTTCAATTCCACAAGCTCTTGCTGCAAGCACCAGTCTTGTTCTTGCATAAAAGATTTCCTGTCCTTCTTTTGTTCGCTTACAATGCATGTCAGCCGTAAAATCTTCTCCTCCTAAGAAGATTCCAATGACTCTTTTATCTGCGGAAGCGATTTCAAAAGATTTTTCCACACCAAGTGCTGTCTCGATTAACGGAAGAATTTTTACAGTTCCCTCTTCTATTCCCGCTTTCTTCTCTACCTCTGCCATGTATGCGGAAACTTCCTGAATCATCTCGGCTCCGCTTACTTTTGTTGGCATAATAACATCTGGTTTTAAAGGAATGATGGCCTCCAAATCCTCTTTCCAGAATTTTGTATCCGTCGGATTGATACGTACAACTGTCTCGCAGGCATCAAATGACTGATACTTTAATGTATTTCTGACAAGAACTCTGGCTGCATCTTTTTCATCCGGAGATACTGCATCTTCCAAATCGAAAATGATGGTGTCAGCTCCTAATGTATCACCATTAATCAGCATGTTTGGTGTATTGCCTGGTAAAAATAACATGGTTCGTCTCATGATTCTAAAACTCCCCCTCTTTTTAATGCTGTCTCCATTCGTGCTCGAATAACGCAATCGAGTGCACCTTTATCTTTGATATAAATTTTTCCTGTAGATATCTCAAATTCATTTAGTGTATCTACCACAGCTCCCCGAATAGAATCCAGATGCTGATTGGCTACAACAGAGTCAATTTCCAGAGTCAGTTCTTTGTCATCTGGTTCAATCTGGATAAACAAATCACTGGATTCCAGGGTTCCTGCTACTGCATTTTTTAAAATTTTCACAGGCTGTCACCTCTTGTCTTTCCCTCTTTTTTATCTATGCTTAAAGCTTAATTTTTTATTTTGTGATTATTCTACAACACTTTTTGAAACGTCGGCCTTGGCCAGAATTTTCTGTTCGTGTTCAATTGCTTTTTTCTCAAGCACTTCTACTTCTTTTGTTGTTTCCGCTACAAATGCTTCATCTTTGATGGATTCCAGATTAATTTTTACATTAAACAGTGCTCCAAGAACTGCGGTTCTTGCCATCATAGTTGCTACTAAAGCATCTGTTACTGCTGTTTTATTTCCTTTTGTTACCATTACTTCCGCATAAGGCATAATCTCATAAGCGCGTTTTGCAACTGATAACGGTACTGCAACGGCTGCTTTTAATCCATTCTGCATTGCTTCCTGACGAGCTGCCTTTTCTTCCTCTGTTTCTTTTGGCAGTGTCAGTGCCTGCATATATAAATCAAAAGATTCACTGTCTCTTTTGATGTCATCTAAAAGATGTTCACAGATTGCATGCATCGGTTCGATGGCAGCTTTCATTTCTTCTTCTACTTCTGCATATTTTTTCTTGCCAATGGTAAGACCTGCTACCATTTCAGTTAACGCTGCTGCTAATGAACCAGCGAGGGCGGAAATACTTCCGCCCCCAGGTACAGGTTCATTTGAGGCAGTTTGCATGGCAAATTCTTGAACGGTCATATTTTTCATGTCAATACCTCTTTCGTTTTACTCTTAATTATAAACGTGTTTCCAGAACCTGGTCAGTTGTGAATTTCGTTTCAAATCCGCAGTTGCTTTCTTCCAAATTGTTCAGTCCCAGATAGTATGCTGCACAGTCTACCAATGCCTGAAGAGGAACGAGTCCAATAATCTCGCTTCCCATTACATTTACACCGTAGCGTCTTGCTTCCATACGAACAGTTTCAAACACTGTATAAATAGAAGTTTTTGTATAGTTTGTAAGATTCATAGATACCTGAGCAACATTTTTGCTTGGGTCTTCTTTGTTCTCTAACAGAACGCCCATAGCTTTACAATATTTGAATCCACCTTTGATATTACGAATCTTATCAGCGATCTTCTGTGCAATTTCAACACTTGATGTGCTTAAATTAATGTTGTATGCAATAAGCGGCATTCTTGCTCCGATTACAGTTGCACCACCGGTTGGGTGAATGGTGCTTGGTCCGATATCCGGAGTCCATGTTTCTGGATCAGCTGCAATTTTTTCTGCCATTCCTTCAAACTGTCCTTTACGGATTGTTGCAAGGTTTGCACTGTGTTTTAAACCTTTTGCAGAATCTTCATATAAGAAGAACGGCTGACCGAATTTTTCTGCTGCTTCTGTAGCAACTTCTTTTGCAAGTGCATCTGCTTCTTCTACTGTTGTTCCACGGATTGGAATGAAAGGAACTACGTCTACACAGCCCATACGAGGATGCTGTCCTACATGTTTTGTCATGTCGATTAATTTTACTGCTGTTCCGATTGCTGTTACCATTACTTCTTTTAACGGCTCTGGCTCTCCGATTACTGTTACAACACTTCTGTTATGGTCTGCATCAGAAGAATAATCAAGAAGTTTTACTCCCTCTACATCACGGAAGCAATCGATAATTGCGTCAAATGTTTTTTTGTCCTTTGCCTCACTAACGCTGAAATTTGGTACACATTCAATGATTTTTTCCATTGCCATAGTTCTCTTTTCTCCTTTATAATTATGTAAATATTTAAAAGTTGCCGTTTTTTAAAACACACACTTATTTTTATTTCCATTCTTTGTGATATACAGTCTCGCCCGCTTTGATTACAGTCTCAACCAGGTTAATTGCTGTGTGATATGGCATATAATGAATGGATGGGAATTTCAGGAATATGATATCTGCCTGTTTTCCCACTTCGAGGCTTCCGATTTTATCGGCTCTGTCCACTGCTGCCGCACCATTAATGGTAAGAGCAGTAATGACTTCCTCGATTGACATGTTCATATAAATACATCCAAGTGCCACCATAAGTGGAATGGAATTTGAAAAACAACTTCCCGGATTCAAGTCAGAAGCCAGTGCCACTGCACAGCCTTCATCAATCATTTTTCTTGCCGGTGCATATTCTTCTTTTAAACCAAATGCGGTTAACGGAAGAATGGTACTGATGACTCCTGCATCCCTCATCTGACGGATTCCTTCATCTGATGCTTTTAATAAATGGTCTGCCGAAACTGCTCCAACTCTTGCAGCCAGTTCAGAACCGCCAAGCTGGTAAATCTCATCTGCATGAATTTTCAGCTTGAATCCCATTTCTTTTGCTTTTGTCATATAGTACTCGGAATCTTCTACAGAAAATACATTTTTCTCGGTAAAGATATCCGCAAATTCTGCAAGACCTTCCTCTTTTACAATCGGCATGACATGATTTAACTGTTCATCCAAAAATTCTTTCTCTTTGCCTTTCCATTCTGGCAGAACACTGTGAGGTCCTAAGAATGTGGAAACAATATCAACCGGATGTTTTTCATTTAGGTTTTTCATTGCGCGCAGCATTTTTAATTCTGTCTCGCAGTCCATACCGTATCCGCTCTTTCCTTCTACGGTAGTCACACCAAATTCCAGCATACGGTTTAAGCGTTCTTCACCTGTTTCCATCAGTTCCTCTAAGGAGGCTTCTCTTGTTGGAACTACGGTGGCATTAATGCCACCGCCGCGTTCCATGATAGACATGTAACTGTCGCCTTTCAGTCTCCAGGAAAATTCATCTGCTCGATATCCGCCAAAGATAAAGTGTGTATGGGAATCTACGAAACCCGGCATTACAGTTTTGCCTGTCGCATCGATTACTTCATACTCATCATTTATCTGTTTGTCTAATTCTTCTGTTGTACCAACTGCCACAATTTTATCATCGTGAATGATTACGGCTCCATCTTTAATCAGACCAATATCTGACATTTCTTTTCCATGTTTCGGTGCACTACCTTTACAGGTAACTAACTCAGATGCATGACGTATATAGCGTTTTTTCATGTCTGTTATCTCCTAATTTTAGTGATGTGTATGATGATGTGGTTCTACCACTACATCTTTGCATACTCTTTCAATTAATTCGTCGCTTGCAAGGTAAGGCATTGTAACATAATCCTGACCTTCTCTGATTCTGTTGTATTCTGCTACAGTTTCGATAGAGTGTTCGCATCTGCCCCAGCTTCTTCTTGATACACCAATCATAGTATCCCACGGAATAGCCGCTTTTAAGATTTCGTCTACTCTTTCGCTTCCGTCAAGTACCATACCGAATCCACCGTTGATGGATTTGCTGATACCAACACCACCGCCGTTGTGAAGAGCTACAAGACTCATTCCACGTGCAGCGTTTCCTGCGTAGCAATGTACAGCCATATCTGCTGTAATATTAGAACCATCGTAAATATTAGATGTTTCTCTGTATGGTGAATCTGTACCGCCTGTATCATGATGGTCACGTCCAAGCATTACCGGTCCGATTTCTCCATTTCTTACCATTTCATTGAATTTCAGAGCAATATCTCTTCTTCCAAGAGCATCCTGATATAAAATACGGCACTGAGTACCAACTACCAGTTTGTTCTTTTCCGCATCACGAATCCAAATCCAGTTATCTCTATCCTGGCTTCTTCTTTCTGGATTAATGATTTCCATTGCAGCGTGGTCTGTTTTTCTTAAATCTTCCGGTTTTCCGGATAAGCAGCACCATCTGAATGGGCCATATCCATAATCAAACAGTTCTGGTCCAAGAATATCTTCTACATAAGATGGGAAAATGAATCCTTCGCTTGTATCTTCACCATTCTTTGCGATATCTTTTGCGCCTGCATCAAATACAGCTCTCATGAAGGAGTTACCGTAATCGAAGAAGTAAGCTCCTCTTTCTACGAGTGTTTTGATTAAGTGATAATGTTTTACTAATGTCTGATCTACTAATTCACAGAATTTATCTTTATCATTTGCAAGCATTTCTGTACGTTCTTCGAATGTCAGACCCTGTGGGCAGTAACCTCCGTCGTATGGCACATGGCAGCTTGTCTGGTCAGATAACAGTTCAATCTTGATATTGTTATCAACTGCATACTGCAGTAAGTCTACGATATTTCCATGGTAAGCAATGGATACTGTTTCTTTCTTATCCATGTATTCCTGTGCAACTTTGAATGCTTCTGCTGCATCTTCAATTACAAGGCTTACCCATCCCTGGCTGTGACGTGTTTCAATTCTGGAAGCATCTACTTCTGCGATGATACCAACACCACCGGCGATTTCGATTGCTTTTGGCTGAGCTCCACTCATTCCGCCAAGACCACTTGTTACAAACAGATGTCCGGCAAGGTCACCATCCTGAGGTACTCCGAGGAATTTTCTACCTGCATTTAAGATTGTGTTGAATGTACCATGTACAATACCCTGAGGTCCGATGTACATCCATCCACCGGCTGTCATCTGTCCGTAGGAAGAGCATCCCATTGCTGTTGCTTTTGCCCAGTCTTCCGGATTATCGAACATACCAACCATCAGACCGTTTGTTACGATAACTCTTGGGCTTGTTTTATGAGATTTGAAAAGACCCATTGGATGACCACTCATCATTACCAGAGTATGTTCATCTGTCAGTTCTTCCAGATATTTTTTAATTAACTGATACTGCATCCAGTTCTGGCAAACCTGTCCTGTTTCTCCATAAGTTACTAATTCGTAAGGATATAAAGCAACTTCATGGTCAAGGTTGTTATCAATCATAACCTGGAATGCTTTACCTTCTACGCATTTTCCTTTATATTCATCGATTGGTTTTCCGTAAATTCTTTCCTTTGGCATGAAACGATATCCATAGATACGACCTCTTGTCAGAAGTTCGTCTAAGAATTCAGGAGCAAGCTGCTCGTGCAGTTCTTCCGGTACATATCTCAAAGCATTGGCAACCGCCAGTTTGATTTCACGTTTGTTCAGAGTAAGTTCTCTCATTGGAGCTCTTCTTACGCCTTCTTTGAAGGTCGGATACTCCGGCAGAACCGGGTCCAGTTTGATTACCATTGCTTTTCCGATTTCAGCATTATTCATCATTTCACATCTTCTCCTTTTTTGTTATTTTTATTTGTTTTTGATTTGATTTAATTTTACCATTTCAAAGTCTAAAAAACGTCTATTTATTAAAAATTTTTTCAAAAAAATCTTGCTATCTGGTAATAAAATCGTCAACAATTCACAATAGCAAGGTTTTTTATCGTCTTCTTCTATGAAATTTGTCAAATTTCTACATCAAGCATAAAGAATCATTAAACGAATACAAAAAGACCGCCCCAAGGACGGCCTCTTTGCAAGGAATGATATCTATGACTAGATATGGCGTGGCATGCTTCCATCCCTGAAATCAAAAATTTCAGGGACGAAAGCTTCATGCTCAAGAATACTTTCGTGCTCAGTATCCATGAACAAATCCCGTCTACCCAACGGCTTTCACTTTTTACGAATAATGGAATATTCGTATCTTTACTGTGACTATACCCTAACATAAGAGTAGTCAAAAAAACGCAAAAAATTCATATATTTTTTAAATTTTTTCTAATTCATATACACTTTTTAATGGTTTTAAATAATATTCTGCTTCTTTTCGATAGTCCTCTGCTTCTTTTGTCAAAAGTTTTTTGAATTTTTCTGAATATTTCTTTTTTAATTCCCATTCATGCAAGGCGAAAAGTCCCTTTGCATAAGGGGAACCCAACTGATTGGCACTTTTCTTTGCCTGCATCAGATAAAGCGAAGCCTTTTCAAACTCTCCCTTTTTCGCTTCAAGCAGCGCCAGAGCCCCCTTCGCGATCGAACGTCCAATCAACATATAAGATTCTTCATACAATAAATCTGCCTGATAAAAAACGAGTTCACCTTTCTCTACTTCTCCAAGTTCCTGATAAACCCTGGCAAGATTGCAGTAAACAGCCGGTGTACACGGAATATGATTCTTCCGGCAAACTGCAATTGCCTGTTTATAATACGCTTCTGCTTCTTTAAAATGTTTTTGTTTTCTCTGAATTTCCCCTATGTAATTATAACATCCGGAAATATTTGACGCATAAATCCGTTCTTTTAATGGAACTCTTTTAAAATATTCCAAAGCTTCTTCCAGTTTTTCTTCTGCCTCTTCAAATTTTCCAATCATGCCATAATAAATTCCATACAATCTGCAGGTAATCGCATATTCTTCCTGATATCCCTGTTTTTGTGCCAGTTTGAGACTTTCTTCTAAAAGTGCTTCTAAATTTTCTGTTTCCCAGATATTCAGACGATAATAAATCAGAAATCGTAAACAATGGATTTTTTCCTTTGCATCCTCTCCAATACACCCAATGGATTTTAATGCCTTTTCAATACATTCTATTCCTCGTCTGTAATATCCCTGCGGAATACAATACTGCGCCTGTGTTTCCATTAAAATCGCATGAAAACGAATATATTTTTCCTGCTGCCCACTCTCTTCGTAGATATCTTTTAATTCTTCTTCCAGCCGGTCACAATATTCTAATACGGATTCTTCTTTCTCCTGTTTTATTCCGGACATAAACAGTGCAACCGGATAATGCTCATACGACTTATAGGCATAATTTTGCAAAGCAAGAATCTTATACTCTAAAGTTTTTTCTTTATTTCCTGCAAGACAATAGTGATAAATTAAACGTTCAAAACGACTGGCATCATAAATCGGACTTTTTGCAATATATTCTGCAAGTTTACTGTGAAACACTCTACGCCTTGATGGAGACATCTGAATATGTACATAACGCTGAGTACTTTCATGAATAAAATAAAAACGAACCGATTCTTTTTCCTGTTTTTCGTAAATAAAATGTTCTTCTTTTAACCTTTCAATTGCCTCTAAAATTTCCAGTTCATCCTGCCTTAAAATTGCAACAAGTGCTTCCATGTCAGACCATGCCTGACAAGATGCAATCAGCTCTAATACCTTCCTGGTTTTATATGGAAGCGAATCCAGACGCATCTTCCAGACCTGAGTCATCGGCACAACCTCGTCTTCTTTTAAATCCATGCCCTTATAATAATCCAATAATGTATGAATTAAAAATGGATTTCCATTTGTCTCTTCGTAAATACTGTTTAAGAATTTTTCTGTTACATTCTTTCTTCCAAGACGTTCTACTAACATCTGTTCTACATTTTTTCGGCTGAAGGGCGAAACAAAAATTTTTGTAATCTGTTTTTCCTTTACAAGCACCGACAGACTCTTCTTTAATCTATCCTCCCAGTTTACCGGACAAGTACCCAGAATAAACAGATTTTTATTTCGAGAACGAATCAGTAAAGATAAAAAGTCCAGACTTGATGCATCCATATTTTGAATATTATCTAAAAACAGGACAACCTTTATCTGTCTTCCAAGTTCTTCAAATAATTTTAAGATCAAATTTCTCGCTGTGCGGTAACTATAGGAAATTTCAACATCTTCAAACAGAACAATTTCTTCTTTTCTTGAAAAAAGTGGAAACAGCTGGTCTGCCGCTCTTAAATATTCTGTCGGCAGTGTCATATTTTTCTCTTTCAAATAAGTATTTAATTCCATCATCAACGTATTCCACGCCTGAAGTGTCATATTTTTTTCTGTTGCCAGACAGGAGGTACGCATAATCAATACTGATTCTTCCTGAATTTCTTTCAAAAAGCTCTCCGCCAGATAAGTTTTTCCAATTCCGCTCTCTCCTGCTAAAAATACCGTCTCATCTTCCCCTGCTAAAAATTTACGGTAAATTCCACGAAGCAGGCAACGCTCTCTCTCTCGTCCATCGCCTTGTGTCTCATCTTCCTTATGCTCGCTTTCACTGACCCAGTTTTCCATCAGTTCATTGTAAAATTCCTGAATTTCTTTTCCGGGAAGAATTCCAAGTTCTGTATGAAGTTTCTCCGACAGCTGCTGATAAATTCGGATTCCTTTATAATACAAACCTTCTTTGGCATAGATTTGCATCATCATCATATAAATCCTCTCATCAATCGGCTCTGCAGTTGTATACCGTTCAAATAATTTTTCTCTTTTTTTCAGGGAAAGATGTTCAACATTCTGCATCTTTTCGTAAAGGCGGTTCAAATAAATCTCTTTTAATTTTCCCCTTTTGAAATTCATCCAGTCTTCAAACGCACCCGCATTTTTCAAATAAAAATTTTGCAGAAAATCTGATTTATAGACTTCCGTTCCGTTTTTCTCATTTTCCTCTAAAAAACGGTCATAATCACTTTCAATTTCCAGTTCTTGATTTAATTCCAGATTTTGTCTGGTAGGTGATGTAATCAGTTCTTCTCCGAACACTTTACGAATCGTATAAAGCGCATGACGTAAGTTTTTTCTTGCCGAGCTTTCATCACAGTCCTCCCATAAAAGCGTTGCAATCTGGTCTCTTGTCGCTGATTTTTCCACTGCCATATAATACAGCAAAGCTTCTACTTTTTTATATGGAAACATCATCTCCTGTTTATTTACCAGCACTTTCGGATTTTGAAGTACCAGTATCTCTATCATGATTTTTTTCCTTTCTTATATCTATACGGTTTTCACTTTACAGATTCCGGCTTTTGCAGTCGCTTCTGCCTCATTTTTTAATTCTACAGGATGCTCCCAGTCCTCGATTACTGCAAGTTCTCCGGCACTCACTTCCTGATTTGCAATCTTCATACTGCCTTCTTTTACATAAATACATAACAGATTATAATCTTTTTCTCTTTCAATCACAGCCTGCTGTGCAGTTTTAAGCTGTGCGGTTTCCATTACACCATCTGCTCCATCTTTTAACATCAGATTAAAATCTACGACCTTTCCATAACTGACAGTCGGAATTCCACCGTCAAATTCGTCCACCTGATACGGTTCTAATTCTACTCTTGTATTAACACCATGAATCAAATCCAGGTGTCCTTCAAAAATCATCAGATAACGTTTCACATTTGGCAGACTGGTAAACTCTGATTTCACAGCGTCTACGGTCGCACTGCTGATTCTTGCCTGAAAGTTTCTTTCTGCATAATTTCCATCTTCCGGATAAATGTAAAGCTGGGTGGTTGTTCCCCCTGACCAGTTACTGGTTGAAAATTCTTCTGCTTTTTTTACACTCATTTTTTCACTCATGATTTTTGTTCTCCTTCTCTATCATCCAAGATATCTTTACTATACCGCAAAATTTCTGCGGTTTCAACTTTCAACCTTGTCAGCCTTCCCAAAAATATGATACCCTTACATAAAGTATATGTTATTTATCAAGGGGGATTTTTTTATGTATCTTTCAAATACTTATCTCGAAGAGGGTTTTCCTTTTCATGGGAGAAAGCAAAAACAGATGGAAGCTTTTCTAAAAAAAAGCGGTCTGACTCCGGACTCCTTTTATTCCTACTCCGTTCTCTTAACAGACCAAAACGGGTCTATTTTAGGCTGTGGTTCACGTTATGAGAATGTCTTAAAATGTATCGCAATTGACGAGACTTATCAAGGAGAAGGTCTCCTTGCCAAGATTGTCACCCAACTTGTCAAACAGGCAGCACAATCTGGGATTTCTCACCTGTTTTTATTTACCAAACCTTCCTATCAGACAGTATTTACCGACATGGGATTTTATAAAATTATTGCAACTGATACCATGCTTCTTTTAGAAAACCGAAAAGATGGAATTGTACAGTATTTAAAATCAGAAGCTGCACCATTTTTGGCTGTTTCTTCTGATGTTTCACATCCTGTCAGTGCAATTGTTATGAATGCCAATCCATTTACCAAAGGTCATCAATATCTGGTGGAGACAGCAGCCAAAAAAAGCAGTCTCTTACATGTATTTGTTTTATCGGAGGACGCATCAGAATTTCCATCCGATGTTCGTCTCGAACTTGTTAAAAAAGGCTGTAGCCATCTGTCTAACGTCTCTGTACATGGAAGTTCCGATTATCTGATTTCACACGCTACTTTTCCGGATTATTTTTTAAAAGAGCGCGCTGTTATCAATGATGACACCGCAAAACTTGACCTCGAAATTTTTGCACATTACTATGCGCCTGCCTTTCATATTACTGCACGTTTTGTCGGAGAAGAACCTTTTTCTAAAGTTACAAATGCCTATAATCAGCAAATGAAAACGCTCCTTCCAAAGCATGGCATTGATGTCTTTGAACTGCCAAGAAAGCAAAATGATGACACCATTATCAGTGCCACTTTTGTCCGCAGACTGTTTCTTGAAAATCAGCTGGAAGCATTAAAAAATTTTGTTCCGGCTTCAACTTACGAATACCTGGTTTCTGAAGCCGGACAAAAACTTCGAGCTTCTCTCTTGTCACAAAAGGAGGGCCTATAAGATGTCAGATTTACTTAATAAAAACTGGAGTACTGGAGTTCCAATTACCATGGCTGAAATTCTCGATGCAAGAGAACACCGTGCATGGATTCAACAGGAACTGCTTTCAGACCATACTCTTGAATCAAACTGTGCCTTAATCAGCTTTACTTTAAATATTCCCGGTCCAATAAAAGTATTTCCTTATACCGTTTGGGCTTTTTATGAGGGAATTCATTTTATCGAATCCTGTTTAACAACGCATCAGCTTACGTTATTAACTAAAAAAATCATGGAAGAAAATACCGGATATGAAGCATTTTTTCTAATCAAAGGAATCACTCCGGAAACTTTAAAATCCTATATGACTGCATTTGAAGATGGCTCTTCTTTTGGACGTATCTTTGATTTGGATATTTTGCGTCCTGATTCTACCAAAGTATCCCGCACTGAGCTTGGACTCTCTGGGCGCACCTGCCTACTCTGTGACAATCCTGTTTTTGTTTGTTCCCGTTCCCGCACTCATTCTGCAAAGGAACTTTCCAAAAAAACTCTTTCTATCATTGAAGCGCATTTTTTTGAAGTGTTTTCTTCTTATATCGGAACACAGATGACACAGGCACTGATTTCAGAAGTCAATACTACCTTAAAACCAGGGCTGGTTGACCGCTATCACAATGGTTCCCATAAAGACATGAATCGGGAACTTTTCTTAAAAAGTGCAGACAGTCTGTTTCCTTATTTCTGTCAAAGTGCACGCCTTGGTCTGGAAGCAGGATGTCTTGGCACACCTCTTCCTGAAGTCTTTTCTTCTCTTCGTGTACTTGGATTAGAAGCAGAACAGACCATGTATCAGGCAACAAATGGAGTCAATACCCATAAAGGAGCCGTCTTTTCCGGTGGGATTTTATGCTGCACCCTTGGATATACTGTTTCAAAGAAAACCATACCTTCTCTTTCTTTTTTGGATGATACAACAGACGAGTTGTCAGAAATCATCAAAGAAATGTTAGTTCATCTCCTTGATGATTTGAAACTGCTTTCTAAAAAAGATTCTGCCTCTCTTACTCACGGAGAGAAACTTTATTTGAAGTATCAAGTTACAGGAATCCGTGGAGAAGCCCAAAAAGGATTTCCTTCTTTAGTTCAGCTTGGACTTCCACTTTACAAAAAACTTTTACAAGCAGGTTTTTCCAGAAATGATGCCGGCTGTATTTTACTTTTGCACTATATTGCTTACACACAGGACAGCAATTTAATTACCCGCTCTGATTATCAGACTGCACAAACGATTCGTACACAGCTTGCCTCTTTTTTAGAAAACAGCAGTTACGAAAAACAGCTTGAAGTTCTTCCTGTAATTGATAAAGAATTTGTCAAAGCAAATTTAAGTCCCGGCGGAAGCGCAGATTTACTTGCCTTAACTTATTTTTTATATGAAATTTATCATACCACTATTTTATTTTAGGAGGTTTATGCTATGGATTTTACTATGCAAAATGCCACATTAGAAGATTTAAACGAACTAAGCCTATTGATGAATCAGGCACATAAGACAATGGAGCACCCTGAATGGTTTGCCGCCGATAATGATGTTTATTTAAAAACGCATCTTGAAAAACACGGATTTATTGTCACAGCACGGACAAAGGATAAAACACTTGCCGGTTTCTTTGTCATTAAATATCCTGCTGTTTCAGAGAACTATCTTGGACAGATACTGAATTTTTCTGATACTCAGATGCAACAGACAGTCTATATGGATTCCGCCGTTGTCTCTCCTGAATTTCAGGGAAATCATCTGCAGTCTCGTATGCTTCAAAATGCCGAAGCACAATTAAAACAGCAGTTTCAGCATTGCCTGTGTCTGGCAACCGTACATCCAGATAACCGATTCAGTTTAAATAATATGCTGAAAAATGGATATGAAATTCAGTTAACTGCTACACTTTATGGCGGACTGCCACGTTACGTGCTGTTAAAAGAATTATAATAAAAAATCTGCGCAGAGCATTGAAACATGTTCTACGCAGATTTCTTTTTTATTTTAAAATTTTTAATTCGTATTCTCTGCTTCCCAGACCAATTTTTTCTGCCTGATCCAGTGTTGCTTTCCACTCAATATTCGGATTGGAATCTTTAAAGTGGTCGTGATGGCAATGCCAGTCTTCCTGGGAAAGATGTTCTCCAAGCTGACTGTTCTCAATTGGTTTTGCCTTCAAGCAGGCATCCGCACATGCCTGATCCAATGCAACCGGGTCAAAACTTGCAAACATTCCGATATCCGGAAGAATCGGTGCATCATTTTCTCCATGGCAGTCACAGTTTGGACTGATATCCTGTACCAGTGAAATGTGGAAGCATGGACGTCCATGACAGACTGCCTGTGCATACTCTGCCATCTTGCGGTCTAACAATTCATTTGCACTGCTGTTTGGATTATAAACGGCATCAAAACTACATGCACCAATGCAGCGTCCACAGCCCTTACATTTATCATAGTCAATCACTGCTTTTTTATTTTCATAAATAATTGCATCACTGCCACACTCTTTTGAACAACGATGACATCCGCGGCATAACTCTTTATTAATTGCCGGTTTCCCACTGGCATGCTGCTGCATCTTTCCGGCACGGCTTCCGCATCCCATTCCAATATTTTTGATTGCACCGCCAAATCCTGTCGCTTCATGTCCTTTAAAATGGCTTAAGCTGATGAAAATATCTGCATCCATAATTGCACGTCCAATCAGGGCAGTTTTACAATATTCTCCATTTACAACCGGAACTTCCATTTCATCTGTTCCTCTAAGACCATCACCAATGATAATCTGGCATCCTGTTGTAACACTGTTAAATCCATTTAGATTTGCACAGTCTAAATGTTCCAGTGCATTTTTTCTACTGCCTGGATATAACGTATTACAGTCTGTCAAAAATGGAAGTCCTCCCTGTTCTTTACAGAGGTCTGCTACTACTTTGGCATAGTTTGGACGCAGAAATGCCATATTTCCAAGCTCTCCAAAATGCATTTTAATTGCAACAAATTTTCCTTCCATATCAATGTCTTTGATTCCTGCTGCAATACAAAGTTTTTTCAGTTTGTCTAACTGGCTTGTCCCTACCGGACAGCGAAAATCTGTAAAATAAACTGTTGATTTTGCCATAATTGCCTCCTTTGATTTTATGTACCATCAAAATCTTTTTTGGGAAAAATTATAAGAACTTATTTCTCAGAGTCCATTCTTTCCAGCAAAGATTTAGCATCCAGTCTTTGTATCGGAATTACTTCTTTTGGTGGATTTTCATGTTTTCCGAGCATTTTTTCCATCCATATCATACCATACCATTTGCCAAGTTTGTACCCACATTTTGTAAAATTCGAATAAATCTCCTACAATAATAGATTCAATAAACCAATGACAAATCCAATCAGTGCTCCAAGGTTGATTACCGTATGAAGTTCTTTTTTCATAATACTCATCAAAATATTTTCTACTTCCAGTACATCCATCTGGTTTACTTTTTCTTCTACCACTTCTGCAATATGGAACTGTTCGGCAAATCTGCCAGCTTCCTCACTGACAAATTTTTCATATACCACTTCTACTACCGTTCCAATTTTTTCTTCTCTTGAAACAAGCCCTCCCAGTACCTCTCTGACTGGTCTTTCTTCTGCTGCTGCTATTTCACCAACTACAATTGGATGGATTTTTTCCTGACCATTTTCTTTAATGTATTCGCCCACTTTATTTCCAATCGGCTCGGCAATCGAATGAATTAAATCATCATTTAAAAACATGGACACCATAGAACCCTCAAATTTCTTCTTAACTTCTTTTGCACCCTCTTCTGCAATTACCTTTCCGACATCCATTTTATCAAGTCCATCTAAAATCCGCCCGGTAATAAAATCTTCTAATTTCTTTCTTGTCTCATTATACTGTTCTGATTCTACATAACGCAGTAAAAATGTCTCTATCGTTTCATCACTCTCTGCAATTTTTCGTACTTCTTCCTTGACACGGCTTACTACTGCCTGCTTGACTCCATCTGATAACAGCATCTGTTCTAAATCTTTTTTCGTCAGCAGATGTTCCCCTACTGCACTCCCAAGTGCCCTTGCCAGACGCGTTTTTCCTCTTGGAATTACACCTGGAGTAAACGGAAGCGTCCAAGTTCCGATTTTAACCGGATGCAAGGGACGAAACAGCATTTTTACCGCAAGGTAGTTTGTAAAATATCCGATGACAGCTCCAATCAACGGACCTGACAGTATTTTTAAAATATGCATCAATATTCTTCCTCTTTTTTCATCTTAATTTTGTTTTCCAAATAATTTATTTCTCAATTTTTCCCATATCTGTACTAAAAAATACTCGTAAGCTTTATCATAAATAAAAAGTGCAGCCTGTCCTCCCAGTATTAAAATAAGCCTGGCTTTATCTGACAATTTTCCGGCAAAAAACAGCTTCGGTGCAATAAAAAGTGCCGGAAGATAGAGCAGATTAAAAACCAAAACCTTTGACAGGTTAAAATAAAGCTTTCTTTGTTTCCAGTCCGGATGCATTCCAAGTATCCGAAATACCGCCTCAATTAAAACAATGTAACCTCCCATCAAAGCAAAAGTAATACAATGCAGTTTTTGAGGGGTAAAAAGCAAACTTAAAATCACACTTCCGATAAAAAATGCAACTCCCGTTTTTAGTCCGTATTCTTTTATGATAATTCCTACACAAAACGCTGCTCCGGCAAGTAAAAACAAGGTATTGGATTCCAAAATCCCTCCAAAACACACCAGCAAAACTGTCACTGCCATTAAAATACCCGAAACAGCCATTTTTTTTGCATTTATATGCATGAACAAAGGTCTCCTCCCATACATTCACACAGACTATCTGCACACCATAAATCGCAACAGAAATTTCCAGTTCCACAAGCACTTCCACTGCCCGCTCCATAAGGATTTCCCATTCCCTGATAACGCTGCGTATTCCACTGAAGACGATTTACCAGATTATTATATTCTGCATTTCCAGGTTCCATACTGACCGCCTGTTTTGCCAAATTCAATGCATTCATATTGTTTCCAAGTCCCATATTGGCAATTGCACTTAAATAATACCAGTGAGCTCCTCGATTTTTCATGCCAGAGAGTACATTTAATGCCTGTTGATACTGGCGTCCATTTAAGTAATTACTTGCTACCTGATACTGACGTTGTTCTTCTTCAGAAGCTCCCTGATACTGATAACCGGAATTCTGCTGATAAGAACCACTCTGATATCCGCTTTGATATCCGCCGTCTCTTTCTTTCATAATCTGGTCATAAGCTTCCTGTACCTCTTTAAATTTTTCTTCTGCCAAATCTGCAAGCGGATTATCCACATAAGAATCCGGATGATACTTTCTGCTTAAATCGCGATATGCTTTTTTCACTTCATCATTGGAAGCATTTGGAGAAATTCCAAGCACTTCATAAGGATTATTTAACATTTTTTTCCTTCTCCTGTTTTTCTTTCTGAATTTTATTATAATTAGACCATACACCTGAATAGATGATATTTTTAATAATCTGGCTTTCCTCAACACATGGAAGATGTTCAAAGGCATTTCCGGTCTCTGCCATCATCATAACCAGCATTTCACGTACACTGTTTTCATACTCTTCTTTTGTTCGTGAATGATAAAACGGTTTTAATGGATTATAACTTCCGTTCTTTAAATCTTTTTCCAAGTCATCATAAGCATCCATAATATAAATAAACTTTCCAAGGAAGAAACCAAACTTTCTTAAATACGGTTCCCATCTGTCTTGTTTCAAAACAAACAATTCTTCCATCAGATGCCCAAAAGTTCCGGCTACAAGGTCAATATCTGTCTCTCCTTTTTGTTCATATACGGCAAGTTCTCGTAATCTCTTACAGATGACACGGCTCTGCCTTGGATATTCCTTACAGATTTTCTTTGCCTGCTTTTTATAGAAATGGATTCCCGCAATTCCTTTTAAACTTTTTTCATCCTTCCAGTCATCTTCAAAATGATAATAGGTCAATAAAAGATTCATATCTGCACCGTATCTTGAAATTTCATTTTGCAAAACCGGAATTTTTTTTATCGGGTGTACCGGACATCTCGACTCGCTTTTTTCTTCTTTCGGTTCATATAAGGAAGTCAACACCAAAACCAGAAAGGTAACGTCATAACTAAGTGTCACTCTTCCCTTTAATCCATAATTCTCTTGAAGACTTTTGCAAAGCCCGCAGTAATAAGCCTTATATCGATAAAAATCTTTTACTTTCATCTCCGGCTTATCCACTGTAATATATCCAAACATAGTTTTATCTGCCTTTCTTTTCTTTCGACATAATCTTTGTTATTATACTACAGATTTTGAAAAAAAGCCATTCTATTAGATATCTCTGATAGAATGACCTCCCTCTTATTCGCCCCGTAATGTTTTTTCAGTGAATTTTTCAAACAATTCCTTGTTCGCCTCATAATAGTCCATTTTATTCTGGTCTTTTTTCAGTTTGGTATCTTCTACCAAGCGCAGTGCTCCCATCAAATCACCTAACTCTTTTGGACTTCCTGCTTCTTCATAACCCGTACAATCCGAAAACTTTATATACTCTGATTCATCTGCCGGAAGTACGCCACTGTCTTTATAGCTTTCATAACATCCAGGACTTAAAAAGAAAATCATACTCGTTCCCTCCTGGATATCTACCGTAAGTTTTGTCTGTCCTGCTGCAACCAACTGAGGGTCTGCACTGTCTCCCTGTGGAATTGTATAATTCTGCATTTCAACGTGTATCTCACCATCTCCATTTAAATCTTCTGCCTCTTTTTCAAGCACACTTTGAATCGAAGAGATTTCTTCATCCGTCATCATTTCCTCTGTTACAAATGCCACGGAATAGTCATAATCCACTTTTGTTACGATATCTTTGATAAAAACACCTGCAACAAATAAAATAAATACAACGACCAGTACATGGATTTTGTAATAATACCAGAAATTATCTATCTTCTTTCTGGTTTCCTCTTTCATCTGTGGTTTCTTCATACTTATTTGGTCCATCCTTTTTTTATGCTGATTACGATTTTAGCACTTCTGCCGACTTATGAAAAGTATTTTCCTTATATCTTTATTTTGTTTTTAGACTTTCTTCACATTTCCTTACTTTTCTCTTGTATCCAGACATCCAAAAGCGTTATAATTTATGAAGTTTTATAGAAAAAGGAGTTATCTATGAAAGATTTAACAAAAGGCAACCCGACCCGCTTAATGCTTTCGTTTGCCCTTCCAGTCTGTCTTGGAAATATTTTTCAGCTTTTTTACAGTCTGGCAGACACTCGAATCGTAGGAAGCACCCTTGGAAACGAAGCCCTCGCGGCAATCGGCGCGACAACGGCAATCACTACTTTATTAATTGGCTTTTTACAGGGACTGACCAATGGATTTTCCATTATCGTCGCCCAATGCTTTGGTGCAAAACAGACTGACCAGCTAAAAAAAGCTTCTGCCGGCACTTTTTTATTAAGTTTTATCACAACCATCCTTTTAACGGCACTTGCTTTACTCTTCCTAAATCCTCTGCTGCATCTTTTGAATGTGCCACAGGATTTATTTGATTCTGCATCTGCTTATATCCGCATCCTGCTTATCGGAATGTTGATTACTATGCTTTATAATGCCCTCGCAGGAATTTTGCGTGCAGTTGGAGATACCGTTGCACCGCTGTTATTTTTAATCTGTGCTTCTTTATTAAACATTGTACTGGATTTAACCTTTATTCTGGTCTTTCATCTTGGAGTCCGTGGAGCGGCTTATGCCACCATTTTATCCCAGATGGTTTCGGTTGTGCTGTGTTTTACTTATATGTGGAAACGCTATCCGATTTTCCATCTGGAAAAAGCAGATTTTCATCTTGATTCAAAAATGGTGAAAAAACTGTACTCCTCCGGTTTTTCGATGGCACTTATGATGTCTCTGGTTTTCTTTGGAACTCTTGCCCTGCAGTGCACTATCAATACTTTTGGAACAGATATCATCGTTGCCCATACCGCTGCAAGAAAAGTAACGGAATTTAACTTTTTACCGATTTCTGTTATGGGAATTACTATGTCTACGTTTTGCAGTCAAAATTTTGGAGCAGGACAGTTTAACCGTGTAAAAACAGGAATCCGACAGTCACTGCTTTTATGTTGGCTGTGGGTGCTTGTTATTATTTTTCTCGCTTATACCTGTGCACCATTTTTTATTTATCTGGTTACCGGAACAAAAGAAACCGCCGTCACAGACCCGGCTTCCTTATACCTAAAAGTAAACTCCCTGTTTTACTTTGTATCTTCCGGAATTTCCATCTTACGAAATGGACTTCAGGCAATCGGCGACCATATTACTCCGGTCTTTTCAAGTTTAATTGAACTGGTCGGAAAAATTTTGATTGCCTTTTTACTTGCACCAGTACTTGGATATATGGGAATTATTATTGCCGAACCGATTATCTGGTGTTTTATGGTAATTCCTTTGATTGTAAAGTTTGTCCGCACCAGTCAGGCGTATCGGGTATGAACCCCTTCTATCCCTCTGCGTATACTAATATCGAAAGCAATTCTTAGGAGTTTTCATTTTGGCAACAAAGATTGTAATTGACGCAGGTCACGGCGGCAGTGTTGACCCTGGAGCTGTTTATAAAGGAAGAGAAGAAAAAAATGACAACCTGAATCTTGCTATGGCTGTCGGTAAGATTTTATCTGAAAATGGAGTTGATGTCGTCTACACCCGAACCGATGATACTTATCAGACCCCTTTTGAAAAAGCGCAGATTGCAAATGAAGATGGGGCTGATTTTTTTCTTTCTTTTCATCGAAATTCCAGTCCCATGCCGAATCAGTATTCCGGAGCAGAATCTCTCGTCTATGATTTATCAGGAACAAAAGCGGAACTTGCAAAAAATATTAATGGTGCACTTGGCGAGCTTGGGTTTAAGGATTTAGGAGTTAGTGCCAGACCTGGGCTTGTTGTTTTAAGACGCACCCGTATGCCGGCAGTTTTAATTGAAACAGGTTTTATTAATAACGATTCAGACAATGCTCTGTTTGATGAAAAATTTGATGATATTGCCGAGGCAATTGCTTATGCTATTCTTGGCACACTTGACGAAACAAAGACCGAAGAACCGGAACATTCTTCCTCTGTTCTATATCGAGTTCAGACCGGACAATTCCGTCAAAAAGCAAATGCTGATAATCAGCTTTATGAATTACAGGATATGGGCTATCCCGCTTTTATCCTTGAAGAGGATGGATTTTATAAAGTACAGGTTGGGGCATTTCATCAATTAGAAAATGCAATTAAAATGGAACGCAGACTGCGCTTGGACGGGTATTCAACCTGGATTACAACACGATAATTTTATTTGACTTGAATATTTCTCAACAAAAATGGATGCCGGAAAACCGACATCCATTTTTATATTTATTCAAATCGAAACTTCAAATACACAGATTACATAGATTCTGCACGTTCCTGGATATTCTTTTTAAAATTAATCACTTCATGTACATATTCTTTATCCATAAATTCAGAGTGAATCATAAAATCTGCGGTTGCCTTGCTGACCGCCATCGGAATATCATAAACCTGAGAAATTCTCATCAATGCTTTTACATCCGGGTCATGTGGCTGTGCAGTAAGCGGGTCTGAAAAGAATACAACAAAATTAATGACGCCCTCTACAATTTTTGCCCCAATCTGCTGGTCTCCGCCAAGCGGACCACTGTTATAGCCTTTAATCGTAAGCCCCGTTTTATCCGCAATCAATCTTGCAGTTGTTCCGGTTCCGTAAAGATTATGTTTTTTCAAAATATCATAGTTTTCTTTACACCATTCAATTAACTTTGGTTTTTCATTATCATGGGCAATTAACGCAATGTCTTTTTTCTCGCCGATTGTAAATTTGATGTATTCATTTTCCATGATAGTTTCCTCCTAATTTTTATCTCTGTCAATTATATCATGTTTCACTTGTTCTCTCAATAAGAAACTGCTACAATAAGTGAGAAGACAGAAGCCTTTAATTTGACAAGAAAGAAGGAAATTCATATGAAAGTACTGTTTTTAATTTTACTGTTTCTTGTTCTTTGTCCGGCACTTTATTTTTACTGTATTATGCCACGTTTTACCAGAAAAGAACAAACCAAGCGTTTTGCCCATCAGCTCTTTGCCCATCGTGGATTATTTAATCCAAAATTGGGAATCCCTGAAAATTCTATGCCGGCATTTTCACGTGCCATTGAAAAAGGATACGGGATTGAACTTGATGTACAGGTTACAAAAGATAACCGGATTGTTGTTTTTCATGATTATTCCCTTGGCCGGATGTGTGGAATTGATATTCCGCTTGAAACCAAAACTTATGCAGAATTACAGGAGCTCTGCCTTCAGAATACCAGGGAAACCATTCCTCTTTTAAGTGATGTCTTAAAACTGGTAAATGGTCAGGTTCCACTTTTAGTCGAAATCAAATTACATTCTTTCCATACATACCCTTGCGCTCTCGTGGATCAGCTATTACAAGAATATCATGGAAGCTACTGCATCGAATCCTTTAATTCACTTGCCTTATTGTGGTATCGTCGTCACAGACCAGAGGTTGTCCGCGGACAGCTTTCTTCCAATCTGACCAATCCTGTGGCAGAAGGTGGATTTTTATTAAGTTTTCTTGTAAAACATTTGTTAATTAATTGCATTGGCAGACCTGATTTTATCGCTTATTCCTATAAAGACTATAAAAACTTAAGCTTTACTTTAAATAAATGTCTTTATAAAACACCGGTTTTTGCATGGACTTTGCGCTCTCCGGAAACATTTGAAGCTTCTAAAAAACGCTTCGATTCCTTCATTTTCGACAGCTTCATTCCCAAAAATGAATGATGTGTAAATGTTTTCTAAATTTAACATGAACCCCATTGTTATTGGAATTTGACTATGCTATAATGTCAATACTTAATACTTGGAGAAGAGGTGAATTTCATGAAGCTATTAAAAAAATACCAGCATGTTTGGATTGTACCTGTATATGGCATTTTTTATTTATGGGCTTTTCAATATCTCGAACAGCGCAATGTAAAAGCTCATATCATTCATTTAAAATTAGATGACATGATTCCTTTCTGTGAGTATTTTATTATTCCTTATCTAATGTGGTTTCTTTATATTGCATTAACCGTTGGTTATTTTGCTTTCATCAATAAAAATAAGCAGGAATATTACCAGCTTATCTTTACATTAGGACTCGGAATGACATTGTTTTTAGTTGTTTCCTATTTTTATCCAAATGGTCAGGATTTAAGACCACACTTAACCGGAGATGGATTTTTTATCAGTTTGGTACGGCATCTGTACCGGATTGATACACCAACTAATATTTTACCAAGTATTCACGTGTTTAACTCAGTTGCCTGCTGTATCGCAATTTGCAGACATAACTCCTTTAAACATCCACGTACGGTAAAAATAGTTACATTCGTCTTATCCGTTTTAATTATACTGGCAACTGTGTTCTTAAAACAACATACGTTAATTGATGTATTTTCTGCATTTGCGCTGAATATCGTTGCTTACCAGATGTTCTATAAACCACATCCTGTCCGTCAGAAACAGCCGGAACAGATTTTTTTAAAATAATGACAAACAAAAATAAGCAAGAGAACTGTATCATTTACAACTCTCTTGCTTTTTCTTTTAATTAAAAATCTAATTTTAAATCTAATTAAATCCGTAAAATTTTTGTGCTACGTGATATACCGCAATAATAATATTTCTTCCACCTGCTCCCGGAAGATTGACTGCCCTTCCTAAGATTCCAAGTCTTAATTTACTATAAATATTTATATCTGCATTTTTAATATATTTCCATAAATCTTTCTTTTTGTTCAGATTTTCTTCTGTGCCTGAACGAATCAGCATAACAGAAGAAACAGTCGTAATGATATCCAGATATCTCAACATATACTGTCTTAAATGTTTATTTGAAATTTTCTTTCCGGCAATGGTATCTACCATCAGACGATTCACTAACAACTGCTGGTCAATCCTGCGAATCATGACGTCCTCATGTACTGACTGGTCTTCACGTCCAATAAAATAACGATAGAAATTTTCATCCATGTAATACATTGTTTTTACAGACATTAATGGCTGATACACAAACAGGTTATCTACATAAAATGTATGTTTTGGAAGTTCCAGTCCACACTCTCTTAATAATTCTGTACGATAAATAACAGAATGCATTAAGATATATTTTCCGACCGGCATATTCGACACTTCATCCCATGTAAAAATACGATTCTGAGGAAGATATTTACGATAACGCATGATTTTCTTTCGTTTTACGCCCTGTTTTTCATACACAAAATTGCTAATCATCATATCCAGAGTCTGCGGACCTGCAATCAATTCCTGCAGTTTTTTCAAAATTGCCTCAAAGGCTTCTTCGTTGACCCAGTCATCACTGTCTACTACTTTAAAATAAAATCCTGTTGCATTGCGGATTCCTGTATTAACGGCTTCTCCATGTCCTCCATTTTCCTGATGAATGACTCTTACAATGGTCGGATACTTTTCGGCATATTCATCTGCAATCTTTGCAGTATCGTCTTTTGAACCATCATTAACAATCAAAATCTCGACAAGTTCTCCTCCCTTTAATAATGAATCAACACAATTTCTCATATAATCCTGTGAATTATAACACGGAACTGCTATTGACAGTAATTTCATAATAAACTCCTTTCATCCTTCGTCCGTCATTTGCTGTATTTTCATTCTAATTTTTTATCCATATATTTTTTATATACCGAGAATGCAGATGGCATCGGATAGTTTTCAGATGCTTCTTCTTTATCAATAAAAATAAAATCTTTGCTTTTTTTTAGTTCTGTATCTTCTACTAAAATAAAGTATCCCTGCATCTGCCATTCCACATGTGAAAAAATGTGCTTTGCATTTTCAATTTTCTTAATCTGAATGGGGACCAGATTCTGTTTTTCTACAAAAAAAAGCACTTCTTTTTCAGACAGAAATCCCTCCTGGTTCGGAAACTCATATAACCCTGCCAAAAGTCCCTCATCCGGACGTTTTCTAACTGCAAAATATTCTTGCTTCTGAATCAACAGTACTGTCTTTTTTTCAATTCTCCGCTTTACTTTTCCACTCTTCTTCGGATATTGTTCAATTGTACCATGTTTTTTTGATTTACAACAGTTTAAAATCGGACATTTTTCACATTTTGGCATCCCATTGGGCAGACAGACGGTTGCTCCAAGTTCCATTAAACTCTGATTGAATTCACCGACATCATTTTCCGGCATCTGTTCTTCTAAAATATACTCAGCTTTTTTTTTCGTTGACGTCTTTGCAATATCTTTTTCCCACTCTTCCTGCCTTGCCAGAACCCTTAGCACATTTCCATCTACGGCAGGCTTTCTGACTCCAAATGCAATCGACGCAATTGCTCCTGCCGTATAACTTCCAATTCCAGGCAACTCCAGAATTTTATCGTAATCAGAAGGCATTTCTCCGTCATACTTTTCTACAATGACTTTTGCTGCTTTCTGCATATTTTTGACCCGATTATAATATCCCAGTCCTTCCCACAACTTCAAAAGTATTTCTTCTTCACACTCTGCAAGTGCTTCTATTGTAGGAAGTTTTTCTAAGAATCGCGCATAGTATCTCTTTACTGCTTCTACTCTTGTCTGCTGAAGCATAATTTCCGATACCCAGATATGATAAGGAGTCGCATCTTCTCTCCAGGGTAGGCTCCGTTTCTCTTTTTTGTACCATTCAAGCAGTGGCTTTGCTCTGTTCTCAAACATTTCAGTTTCTCCTAAAAAACAGCCAGAAACTTATCTCCAGCCGTTTTATATTTTTATTCAGTCTCTACTTCTGTCAGCTTTTCATAAATTTCTTTTACACTGTCAAAGATATAGTCTGGTTTTATCTCACCTTCCAAAATATCTTTCATTTCTGCCTCTCCTGATAAGACACAAATGGTATCTATCTTTGCATTAATTCCGGTTTTAATATCCGTATAAAGCCGGTCACCGACAATCACTGCATCCTCCTTATCGACACCCAGCCTTTTCAATACACAGTTTACCATAATCGGCTCTGGTTTTCCAATAAAAAACGGTTCTTTTCCCGTCGCATTTTTTAGCATAATGCTCATAGAACCACAATCTGGAATATACCCAAAACTAACCGGACAAACTAAATCCGGGTTCGTTGCCAGATATGCCACCTCTTTTCCTAACATAATGCAGGTATTTCTTATTTTTTCTGACGTATTCTCCGTATCAAACCCAATTAAGACAATACTTGCTCTGTCATCTGCTTCTGTTACCACTTCAATTCCTGCACTCCGAAGTTCTTCCACTAAAGACTGTGTTCCCATACAATAGACAATCTGTCCCGGATAATTTTCTTTAATATAGGCTGCTGTCGCCTGACTCGATGTATAAAAATTTTCTTCGTCCGCAGAAATCCCCATGTCATTGACTTTTTTTACATAATCTTTCACCGATTTTGAAGAATTATTTGTAATAAAAATATACTGTGCTCCTCTTTGTCTGATTTCCTCTAAAAATTCAAGTGTTCCATCAAAAATTTCATTTTCATTATAAATCGTTCCATCCATATCCAACAAATATAGTTTTTTTGATTTTAAACGTTCTGCTGTTTTGCCTGTTTTATCTTTCAATCTGCTCGTTTCTCCATTTTTTTCTATAAGATTTATCCTATTTTACCAGCTTACCAAAAAAGAAGCAAAACGAATGAAACTAAAATTTAAAGAGTTTCGTCCGTTCTGCCTCCTTCTATTTTTTACCAAATTTAAAATTTCACTTTAATAAAAACATAATATCGGGCATCCAGCTTCAATATTTTCATAAAGTTCTGATGCCATACTGCTCGGAAGGTTGACACATCCATGAGAACCGCTGTACATAAAAATACTTCCGCCAAAGGAATATCTCCAACTGGCATCATGGAATCCAATTCCTCCATTAAACGGCATCCAGTATTTTACAGGTGATTCATATTCATAAGTGCCATCTGACCTTCTCGTACCTCTTAATACCTGGTCTTTTTGCTTATACATCAAAGAATAAGTTCCAGATGGAGTTCTTCTATCGGAAATTGTGTAGGTTCCAGAAACAAAATCGGTATCCATGATAAGCGTTCCTTCTTTGTAATACCATAAATGCTGATTTCCAAGGTCAACTTCCACATAAGTATTTCCAATATCATCACCTGTCATACTATAAATAGCAGCTCTTGATGCATAAGCCGGCTCTCTTGTTACCACATCATGATTCACAATATTTTCATAAATCTGCTCTGCTTCTTCGCTCTGATCAATTCGAAATCCATAGCTTCCGCCACTGACTGTCACAGGCTCTCCGGTCATCGTACTTGTAATTGTACGGTCACGTCCCATCGTGTTTCGTCTTGTCGCCAAGTCTAAAACATATTCTTTGATATGTGCCATGACTGCCTCTTTATTTTCTACATAATTTCCCTCTTCATCATAGCTTAACCAGTCCTTAATCTGCATACCGTCTAATACTTCCTGCTCATCACCAAATGTATATGTAATGGTTGCAGTTGCACAACTGTTCCAGATATCTTTTTGATGAATCAATGTTTCATCATCTTTTGTCACACTCGGTTTTGCATAAGCTCCTGTTTTTTCCACTGACAGCTTTGTCTGACTTGTACAAACAGCTTCTTCTAATGCTGTAAGCAGCGTTCCTTCGTCAATGGTTGTTCCCTGTGTCTCATCCTGAATCACAAACTGATTGTCCACAAACGCAATCTGTGCATCTGCCGGTGCCTCCATATTTGCCTCCTGCAGGCAATCCAGACCATCTAACTGCGCTTTAAGCGCAGTTTTGTCAAAATTTGCATCAATCTCAACATTATAATTTTTCTTTGAAAACAGACCACTTACCCATAACAGCGGATTTTGTTTTTTCATTACATCTTTTACATCTCCACTGCCTATATACTGATATCCGATATCACTGCCTGAAATCGTTCTGCTTTCATTATTTCTGAAATCCAATTCAATTTCGTAAGACTCAACCTGTTTTTTCAATGCCGCATCTGCTTTTTTCTCCGTCATATTGGCACAGTCCATTCCATTGATTTTACTGCCTGCAAACAAATGATTGGTATAATAAAGCGCTCCTGCTGCATATCCTACAACCAAAATAGCTGCTGCTGCACCTGCAATCATCGAAGGTTTCAGTTTCTTTTTTGCGTTACCTGTCTCATCAGAAATTTCGGAATCTACTATCTGTTCTGCTGTTACCGGTATTGGCTCAACTGCTATAGCGGAAGCCACTGCTTCTTCTGAAGATGGCTCTTCTGAAGGTGATTCTTTGAACGGTTCTTCTTCGGATAGTTGTTCTTCTTTGACATATTCCTCTTCCTTGAGAGTGCTTTCTTCCTGCGATTTTTCTTCTGTATTTTCTTCCTGTTCTTCTTTTTCTACAGGTACTTCTTCTTTTGAAACTTCCTCTTGTTTTACGTTTTCTTGGTTTACGTTTTCGTTTTCTTGTTTTACGTTTTCTTCTTTTCCGGCTTCTTCCTTCGCTGAAACAGCTTCCCTTACCGCCTCTTCCTTGGAAATTTCCTCCCCTATTGTTTCCTGAATGATTTTTTCCATTGCAGAATCAATCTGTTTTTCTATTTCAGGATTTTCACCAGCATGTTGCTGTGCCTGCTTTTGTTTTTCCATTGCCCGTTTTTTTGCAGCTTCCACTTTTCTTCTTCGGGCTTCTGAACGAAACGGCTGCTGATTTTTATTCTTTTTTGTTGTATCTTTCATTATCTACTACTCCTGCAACTACTACTTTTCTTTTCCATCCAAATTCGACACTTGTACATTATAACACAAATTTTCCTTTATTGGTAAAATTAACGAAACCTAAATAAAAGTTAAAAAATTTGTAATAACTAGCGTACCAAAAATAGTAAAGCAGCCCTTTTGATTTTTTGCCATCCTCGAATGCTTATCTGCAGTAAAGCGGACATTCGCAATCCGCTTCGCTACTTGCTCATGAACGCAGTCGCTTTGCGATCTGTCAGTGGGAGCTTTCAACTCCCACTGACAGAAGCATCCCCCTCACCCGCCGCTTAGTGCTCTGCGCACTTGAAGCGGGGGAATGCTTATCTGCGTTCAAACACCCTTAGTATACCACAAAAGGATGCCATATTTACACTGACATCCTTTTCTTTTTCTTTACTTTTTTTCTTTACTTAGGCTTCTTTAAACATCATTCTGAAAATTTTTCTTACCAGCGGACCTGCAAAGAAAATCTGCCAGCAGAGCGCCATTGGGAAGTTTAATGCAGTTGTTTCTACCCATACCGCAATTATGTCTTTTCCTGCATGTTTAAACAATAACGTAGCTGCAAGGCTCATGCTTGGACACATCAGGCATACTGTTACCGCTGAAATTGCAAGCACAATCATAATCTGCGCATCTTTTCCCGGTGTTACAAATCCAAATGCAATTTTTTTTGATAAAAATCCAAATAAGAAGAAGTCTAAAATAAACGCAATTGGTCCCATAATCACTAATTCATGAAAAGCAAGTAAAAAGACTTCATTTGTCATTCCACCTTTGTTAAGCGCAATGTTATAGATAATCATTGCATAAACCATAACGAACACCATCATAATTGTAAATACTACTTCCTGAAACTTTGTTTTTGGCATAATTTTAATTCCTTTCTCTCGTTTAATTCTCTACAAAAAATATATAAAAACAAAAAAACGTGCAGTTGCAAAGGATTTTGCGATCGTTTTGCAACTGCACGTCGTGGTTCTATTATACCAAAACTTTATGCACTATATAATACTTTAAGTTCTACAAACTTTATGTGAATTTTTCTAATTTCACATACAATTTGCATAATAATACTGTTTTTTTTACTATGCAACATGAAATGCAACACAAAATAAAAAAAGTACCGTAAATACAGTACTTTTAAAGCAGGGGATGAGGGATTCGAACCCATAACAGCGATATTGTTTAAATTTAACTAATTATTTGAAAGCCGTAAAAGTACCGTAAATACAGTATTTTCATGATTTTCAATTCCGTTTTAACATGATTATTTATGTTAAAATATAACACTATGCAACACGAAATGCAACACGGAGATGATACAATTTTTAGTTGCCAGCATATTGACAGAATTTTTATGCTGGCAACTATTGTCAGACAATTCACTCAAAAATTTATTTGAAAACGTCTATTTAAATAGGTAGAAACTCGACTTTGTAGTCTAAGATTAGTCTAAGCAGAAGCTTAACTCAAATTGCAATCAAGTCACGCCACATATCCTGTCCACAGATGCCATCGCCTTTTCCATTGCCAAGTTTTTTACCCTGCTTCATGCGCTCAATCTGATACTTGTTAACCGCTGTCATTAATTCTTTTTCAAATTTTCTGTCAAGCTTTCCGGAATAATATCCTCTCGCTTTCAGAATTTCCTGCAAGAGCAATACACTAGTGCTAGAATCTCCGACTTTGCAGGTTGCTGGACTAAACATATACTTTTTCTCCTTAGTTGTTGTATTTGCCGATGCGTTAGTTGATGCTTTTACAGTCTGCCCTGTGATACCTTTTACGATTGCATTTGCCATTTTCTCAGCACTGTAAAGTGCAGCATCTTTTTTATTGTCGCAAAAACAGCACTCAACAAGCAGTGCTGGCGCATTTGTGTGCCTCAACACATACAAACCGTTACGGATAGAGATTCCGCCATTTCGCTTTGTGTAGCCGAGCTTTTCGATTTCATTCGCAATTTTCTGCGCCGTGCTTTTTGATGCAGAATTTTCACTGTAAATACACACTTCTGTTCCATTTGCTGAGCTGTTAAATGCATTGAAATGAATACTCACATCTAAATCTACGCTGTGAGCATTGCATTTTGCAACAATCGCTTCTAAATTGCCACGCACAGTTGTTGCAGTTTCGTCCGTGCAATCGTAGACTGTGTGTCCGAGCGCTCTAAACTTTGTAATCACTAAATCTTTTACTTTTCTATCCTCTACCGTTTCGCTAAAGATTCCGCTTGCGCCTGGAACCTTAAAGTTGTGTCCTGCGTGTACATTAATTTTCATATTTTTATCCAACCTTTTCATCTTTATTTAATAAATTTCTTAACATTTCATATAACCCTGTCGATGCAAGCCCTGAAATCATACCTCCAAGGACTACATCTATATTAATTCCAGATTTCACATTAACTACAATTGCAATAATTGTTCCAAGTGTCAATGCGGCAAGCGGAATATATTTATTAGGAAATTTAACAAAAGCTGTTTTCAATACATAGCCAACCATCAGACAAATTCCTAAAATTGGTAAATTAATATATTCTAGCAAAAAGTTAATGTCCATTCTGAACCTCTCTTTCTAATTCTTCTAAGCTATCAATTCTGTGATGAGCAGAGCGTGTAGACTGTTCCACCACTACCATGCGCTCAATCAAATTGTTGTGTTTTTTTACCTTTTCTTCCAATTGCTCGATTCGATAAATTGTCAATTTATTTGCTGTCATAATCCCCGCAAGAGACCCTGCAAGCGTGCCAAGCAAGGAGCAGACAGCAACTACAATCTCTGGTTGCATTGTGCCACCTCCTATGCTAATACCCAGCAAAGATTAATATAATATTCTTTATTAGCCTCTGATAATTGTGAGTCATTCACAAGAGCTACTACTCCATCTGTATTAATTCCGATGTTTCCGTAGCGCAAATCATATCGAGGAGCAAGGAGGCGCACATAGCGATTCGGGCGATACCCCGCTGGAATCGTTGCAAGTGTTGCACCCGCCGCTGTTGCGCTTGTTTTTAATCTTCCTAATGCAACCACAATATTGCCATGCTTTCTAAGTGTGATATCTCCTGAGCTTCCGCTTGCTAATGTTGCTTTTGCTGTCGTTCCATTGAAAATTGCTTCCGCTGTTGTTGCAGAATTATCCGAATTTGTATGTGCTACCTGTGCAGAATCTGTCTTGTGATGATATTCATCCCATGTACTTCCGTTAAAAATTTTAAAAATTGCTTTCTTAATTGCCATCTTTTTGCCTCCTACTATATATTAATCCAAACTGTTCCAGTCGCTACTCCAATTGGAGCAGATGTCTGTGCATAAATTTTTGTTCCATCTGTGCCTTTAGGACCAGCCGGTCCTGTTGCTCCTTTTGGTCCAGTATCTCCTTTCGGTCCAGTCGCTCCAACTACTTTACCTAAATCAACTGTGCTTGCCATTTTTTACCTCCATTTTACGGATAAATTGCAATTAAATGCCCATTTGAATCAATCTGAAACGTCGGGCTATCACCTTTATCACCCTTTGCACCAGTTGCGCCTTTTTCTCCAGTCGCACCTTTTGCTCCTGTATCGCCCTTATCACCTTTATCTCCTTTAGCCCCTGTATCGCCTTTTGAAGCGATTTTGAGCCAATACGTAGCATTTGCTGGGGTAATGCTAGAAGAAGCTGTGTGGCTCTTGATGCAGGCATAAGTATTGCCATTGTATGTAACGATATCAATATAAGATGTATCATTCACATAAGCTGTCCCAGATGCCCATGTATTTTTCAGTCTCATACTGACACCAGCCGAACCTTTTGCGCCTGTATCTCCTTTTGCGCCTGTCGCTCCAGTATTTCCGGTTACACCTTTTGCCGCAATTTGAATCCAGTATGTAGTATTTGTCGGAACAATACTGGAAGAAGCAGTATGACCTTTTACACAAGCATAAGTACTGCCGTTGTAAGTTACAATATCAATATACGTTCCATCATTGACATAAGCGGTTCCAGATGCCCATGCGCCTTTTAAACGCATACTCACACCTTTTGCACCTTGTGCCCCCTGCGGTCCCTGCGCTCCAATCGGTCCTTGCGCACCAGTATCACCCTTTGCACCTGTCGCTCCAGTAGCTCCTGTTGCCCCCTTGATATTGCCAGTCTTCGACCATGCACCAGAGGCTCTTTTATATACGTCAAAATTCGATGTATTTAAGAAGAAATCTCCGTCTTTTCCCTGCGATGTAGTCGGAACAGCCGTTCCAGTTAACCATGTTGCGCCATCTGCGCCTTTCGCTCCGGTGGCACCGGTTGCACCCTTGTCACCTTTCGCTCCGGTGGCACCGGTGGCACCTTTATCGCCCTTGTCACCTTTTGGTCCTTGTAAGTCAACTACCATCTGAAAACCAGAGATATGCACTTTGTATCCTGCCGGAAGCCCTGCTTTTAACTTAATCCCTTTTCCATCTGAATTTTCAGTAAATGTCGTTCCGTCCTGTCGTACACCATCAACATATACTTCCAGAGCGTTTCTGTTTAACGGAAACTGATAATCTGTCCAAGAGAAAGAAGTCTGCCCCTCTGTAGAAGTAAAAATCTTCTCAAAGCGAATATAGCTTTCTGTACTTCCTGCCGGTCCCTGAACACCTCGTTCACCTTTTGGTCCCTGTGGTCCTGTCGCACCGGTATCACCTTTATCACCTTTTACACCCTGAATACCCTGTGGTCCCTGAATACCTTGATCTCCTTTATCGCCTTTTGGTCCTTGAATGCCTCGTGCACCAGATAAGTCAACGATATAAGTATAGGCACTTGAACTTTTACAATATAATTTACCGGTATCCGCATCATCTACACTCCCGGTATCAATCATGACAAAACTTCCTACGCTTACTCCATCTGTAGAATATCCAGCATTCATGGCTGATACACTTTTGTAAATTTTAGCGATTTTAAACGGCTCTCCCGGGTCACCTTTTAGCCCCTGTTTTCCTTGAGGTCCCTGTGGTCCCTGTGCTCCTTGCGGTCCCTGCGGACCAATTACTTTACCTAAATCAACTGTACTCATTATTTACTCCTTTAATCTTCATAAATTGCAATCAAATGTCCATCTGTATTTATCATCATCTGAGGTGTTTTTCCATCTTCTCCTTTTATTCCCTGAATCCCCTCTACCAACTGCATAGAAGCGGTGGAAATATCTGAGATTTTTTCTAAGATGGTTTTCTGTGTCGTTCCAAATGTCGGCGAAATAGAATATCCATTCTCATCAAAAGTCTCTGTTGTCTCAACAATTCTCTCATTCATGTTTACTGCATATTCACGGTCAACCGTTACAACGATATCTCCGATATCCCATTTAATTTTATACTGGGAAGAATCCACTTCTGAGGAGTAAGTGTCATTACAGGCACATTCTGCCAGCTTTGACTTTCCTCTATCTGGAAGTGCTGTATCATCTTCTATATCTCTTGCATCAACAAACAACTCATACCGCTCTAATCCAGAGTTTTCGTCTCCAACATAACGAATACGGCGCTCTGCTCCCTCTCCCTGTCCTGCTACAATCGCAGTATTTTTATATTCAGAAATATCTGAGATAAATTCCCGATTTGTGACATTATCATAATCTACATTAAAAATCATCGGCGGACGATTGCTTTGATTCGCAGAACGGTCAACTCCCTCTAAAACTTCAAATAAAAGCTGTTGGTTTTCCGGAATTAGTGAAACGCTCACACCAAGCCCAGATGCTTCGCATAGAGCGGTTACTGCCTCATCTAAATTGTCATACCTGGTCTGGTAATACACTCTGTCGCCACGTCCAGATGATGCTTTCACTTTTAGAAAAGGGATATTTCGTTTCGTATCCGTTGCGTTTGTGGCATTTGCTTTCACTAAACTGCAGATAATGTTTTCTGCCGTATCGTGAAAACTATGATATGCAAGCCCTTTTGGGGGATACGTAATACGCTGTGTTAATAAATGCAACAGTGTATATCCACTGATGGTTGCGGGTGTACTAGAATTATCATCGTCAGAACATTCAATTCTCTTGATAATTCCAGTTTTCTTCCTGTCATTATCCAGCATAATATAGTTCCCTATTTTCATCTGCTTCGTAATTCTATACACAAAAATTTGGAACGTCCCGTATTTTGTCCAGCGTGTAATAAATTCCAAACCCTCGTAAGCATCCAGTTCACCGATAAATTTTAAGTTTTTATCAAAAAATCTTACGTTAATTCGTTTATCCATATACTTCCGCTCACCGCCCCTGTTGGTGTCGTACTCTGTGTATAAATATTGCGCCAGCCTGTTCCCTGCTGCTGTTTAAACCATTCGTCAAACAGACGCTGATTTTCTTTCATAGCAGCATTATAAGCAGTTAAAGTTTTCGGTCGAATTGCACCGCATACAAGATTATTCGACCTCTCATCTCTATAAAGCGTAATTCCTCCGTTTTTAGCAACTCTATACTGTCCAAGCGACAATTCGTAAATAGTTTCTGTTCTTGTAAGCGCTGGTGTATTTGGTGCACTAGATGCACCTCCTGCTCTTACAAGCAGCTTTACAGATGATTGTGATACATTTAATTGTAATATCACTCTGTAAATTTTTGGATAATTTGCATCCGGAGAAAGTTGGAACTCTTTTGGCGAATCATTATAATGATAAAAACCCTTCAAAATAGCAAACCCTTTTCCTACTGTCACTTTTCCGGAAGAGCTTGTAATCGGATACTGCATAGAACCATCTGAATTTACTGCAATTCCGGATTCGTAGATATTATCAAAATACCGGTTAAATTCTTCCTGACCATATTCTGTACCCCCATTAAAAAAACCATAATATTCCATTTTATACTCCTATGTATCTGTTCTTATACCGTACTTCCACGGATTGTGGGTCTAATCCGTTTTCAGACGTATATTCAAGCATGTTGTCACCTACCTGCAAAGAGAAGAATACAGACTGTAAATCAATATAATCAAATGCATCTGTACTTATTCCTCCTCTTATAATTTCAACTTTCTTCTGCCCAAAAGCGGTATTAATATACAAAATATCATCCGAAGTCAGTTCCCTCTTAATTCGGATAAATTCCCCTGTAGAGAGATTTGTAATCTTCGGATTGACTGCCGGTCCGTGAAAATAAATTTCAAGAGGTGCTTCTGTATGTCCGGAATTAAAGACATTTTTCTTCGGCTCTCCTCTCTCTTTGAGTTTAAAAGGGAGCGTGAATTTCCACGCCCACCCTTTTACCCATGTAGAAATTGCCTCTCCAGTCTGCACAATGTCCTGAAACATTGGATCCATACAGGAAAGTTCTATTTCAAATTCAAGCACATCATAAATATTCTGGCTTGTAAAATGAAAACTCTCTACTTCGTATTCAATTTCTCTTTCTACACCAAGATGATTCACTGTTAAGGTTCCGGAAGAGAACGGACTGAAAAAACGGATTAACTCCTGACGTTTATCAGATTTATCTTCATTTCCGAGATAGTCCGCAGAAATAGCAATCGGTCTTGAAAGAACTTTTTTTCGCTTTAACCGTTCTCCAATAAAGTTCGAATTTACGCTTTTTTCCAATTCATAATCTGTCGCTTCAATGCCTGAATATTCTGTTACACCAAAGTCCGGTTCATCCAACACAAGCGTCTCTTCTCCTTTTGAAAAACGAAACTCTATCCTGTTCAAGTTAATGCCAACCTCCTTGCTTCTTTTCTAAGTGCACGGCTCATCTCTACCGGAGACTGAACTGGCTGATAGAAATTAATTTCCTGTTTCACTTCTGTATTTTGAGAAGCTGCATATCCGTAAGCCTGTGGTGCTCTTTCGAGCATTTTGTTTGTCATGATTCTGGAAACTGTTTCACTAACTGCTCCTCGCATCATTCCAAGTAATGATTTTACATCCACCTGCATGGCATCCGTTACCATTTCGGCAGCCTGTGTTACAACGGAAGTATTATCTTCCATTCCTCCACTGATACCGTAATCAAACATCTTACCAATCCAACCACCCACTCGTGATGGAGAATGAATTTGTAAGTTTGCTTTTGCCGCATTAGCTGCCGCACTTGCTACAGATGCCGCTGCGCTTGCAACCCCATAACCGCCCGCACGAATACCATTCGCAAAGCCATTTGAGAAGTTTACTCCAATCGAATAACTGCCACCAGAATTATTTGCCAATGCTTCTCTTGCTCCACTTCCAAGAGAAGCCGCTGCCGATGAAGCACTACCTTTCTTTTCATTAATTCCGTCTACAAAACTGGAACCCAGCTTGTTTCCCTGAGATTTTGCAGAACTTGCTACATTAACACCACTCAATCCTTTCGTTGCCGCTGTTCCAAGTCCTCTTGCCGCACTCGAAGCACTATTTGTTCCATTTCGGATTCCAGCTGCAAACTGATTTGTTGCGGTTTTTGCCTGTTGAGTAAAATTGCTCGGGATATTTGTTCCTTTTAAGGAAGTTTTTGCAGAGTTTCCAAGTGCGGATGCTGATGATTTTGTATTTCCCTGCCCTGCAGATAACGTTCTTGCGAAGTTCTGCGTTGCCGATGTTGCTGCGGTTTGATAGTTTCCGGCAACAGACATGTTTCCAAGACCGGTATTTGCCGCATTTCCAAGTGCTGACGCTGCCGATGAAGCACTACCAGCTCCACTGTTCAAGCTATTTACAAGCCCTGATACTGCACTTTGAGACTGGGAAGAAAATGTTCCTGGCATATTTCCGGCAACGATTCCGGTATTTGCCGCATTTCCAAGAGCCGATGCTGACAACTGCATAGATTCTACACTGCTCAACAAATATGTATTCGCTGCTGATGCGGCGGCAGATGCATTTGAGCCAAACACTGCCGGCATGTCTGCCGCCGTAAATCCAGTTGCACCAGACTGAGCAACTGTTAATGCCGCCATATACAGTTCTTCCTGATGCGCAAGCACTTCCTCTACTGTCATTCCGCACGCTTTTGCCGCCGCAAACACTGCTCCGGAATAATCTGTTTCCGTAAATCCTCGTGTAATTGCACTTGCACTGTTTCCTGCCGCTGTCCGAATAAAATCCTCACCAGTTTCAAGCTGATTGATTGTGGAATCAACTGCATCACTTGCTTTCTGAGCAGGAGTAGTCTGCGTATCAACTTCATCAATGCCTTGAATCAACTGTTCGATTGCTTCTGTTCCGACATCACCAAGTGCACCACTATCTTTTAAGTAGGTAGCAAATGTCTTTATGATTTCTTCTGAGGTCATAGACGAAACATTCTGAAATTCTGGAACTTTATCTTTCATTCCTTCCATTGCTTCGCTCATGCCAGAAGCTAACGCTTCTTTTCCCTCTGGACCCAATTTTTCAATATTATTAATTGCATTTGTAATTGCATCTTGAAGAGTCTTTGGAATTTCTCCACCAGAGGCTTTAATTTCCTCTGCCGCCATTCTGAAACCTTGCGACATTTTTGCATAATCAGTAGATTCAAGTGCTTTTTCTATTGTTTCCTGACTATACTTTACACTTTTTGCTGCTTTATCTGATTCAGTTGGAATCTTTGCATAAGCATCCAAAGCCTTTTGTATACTTTCTGGTGTTCCCTCACCAAGTAAATCCATAACTTTGTCCAGGGAACTGGTTTGAATCTCTGCTTTTTTTGCTTCCTTTGTAGCTTCAGAAAGATTTTCTCTTGTATCTTCAAGATTTTCATTTGCCTCTTTAAATGCCTTTTTAGCATTTCCATCCCATGTTTTCGTATACTCTTCTAGCGCTTTTGCATACTCGTCTAATGCTTTATTATACTGGTTCTGGGCTTTTGTTAAGTCTGTCTGTATTTCAGACTGCTTCTGCAAATTATCGGCATATTGGTTTGTTACAGCTTCCTGCACAGCTTTCTTTTTCAAGCTACGCACATATTCATCAATGGACTGTGTTACATCTCCAAGAGACTGCTTCACACCCTCATTATTCTGTATAAATCCATCTGCGGTAATGGAATATTCTGTTCCCATTGCCTCATTTAACTGATTTAAAATAGATCCTGCAAGCTGTTCACAGCCTTGTTTGACTTTTCCAGTTTCGTCAAATGCCTCTGACATTTTGTTTTTTAGTCGTTCCAGCGGTGCCGCTGAACTTTCGGCTGATTTATTTGTACTTTCAATTGAACTGGACAAATTATCTAACTCGTTTCGATTCTTTTCAATTGAAGCACTTAAATTATCAATTTCTTTTTGAAATGCAACCTGTTCTTTGCTTGCCTCATTTGATTTGAGTGCCAGATAGGCAATTCCACCTGCCAGTGCCGCAATTCCTATTGCAATCATTGCCGCAGGATTCGCACTCATTACTGCATTTAATGCAGCCATTACTCCTCCTGCTTCGGATGATGCCCTACTAAGCTTTATAACAACAGAAGTAACCGTAACGACTGGTCCTTCTACCGTTTTAAAGGTTTTAAATGCAGCAACAAGAGATACTACAATCGGTGCAACCGTATCCATATTATCTGCAAGTTTAATGAATACTTTTCCAAGTCCACTTACAATTGGTTCTGCAATCTTTACAACACTTTTTAATCCAGCATAAAATGTTCGTTTTAAAGCATCCATTCCTTTTTCCGCTGGCTCTTGCATTTTCTTCGGCAAAAGTTTAATGAGTCCAGTGCTTAATACATTTACAATCTCTGTTGCTGACTTTTTAAGCTGACTCTTATTGTTTACAATTCCTTTTGCAAACGCTTTGATTAAAGATACCGATGCATTTACCATCTTCGGGGCGGACTGCGCTACTTTTACCGATAAATCCGCAAGCACTGCACCAGCTTCCTCTACTGCCGCATCCAGTCCACCATTTTGCAAAGCATTTGATATCCTGCCGACTGCACTAATTCCCTCTTCTGCCGCTTCTTTCAAAGAGTCTTCGATGTTCTCGTAGATTCCGATGCCTAATCCCTCAAGAGCAGAATTTAATGTTGTCATTTTTCCTTGTAAGTTGTCCTGCATCGTATCAGCCATCTGTCCGGCTGCTCCGTCTGCATCTTCAATATAACCTTTCAGCTGGTCGAAACGTTCTCCTGAGTTCGCCAGTAATGCATTGACGCTCTTCAAGTCGACCTTGTTGAAAATGGTGTTTAAAACCTGTGTTCTCTCACCCTCATTCATTGAGCCTAAGATTTTGTTCAAATCATTGAATGTATCATTTAAAGGACGCATTTTTCCCTCTGCGTCAAATACATTCAAACCAAGCTCTCCCATTTTCTTTTTCGCCGTATCCGTTGGTGCGGATAGGCTTAAGATAACATTTCTAAGGGCGGTTCCACCTTCCTATTCTTCATTGTCTAGGCTCTTTATCCTAGAACTAAGATTTCTCTTAGAGTTGGACTATATCTTCATCTTCAACTTTACTTGCTAAGATGTTGGGCACTCGTGGATAATTAGGCATACAAAAAGCACTCTTTTAATGAGTGCTTCTGGTTAGCTTCTTATCTAGTCTCTACGCTTTCTAGTGGTTTCCCTCCTAGCTTAGCTCGGTATTGCCTTGTCTATTTAAGATAAATTCTTCAATTTGTTCTTGAGTATTATTTTTATATCCATACATTTTATGAAAATTTACATGACATCTCTCGCACAAAGTTATTCCATTGCTTATATCTGTTCGTAACTCTTTATGTTCTGAATAATTATACTTATGGTGGGCATTTAAATTTCCACCTTTACTGTCTCCACAGCATTGGCATGTATATTTATCCCTCTCAAAAACATTTCTTATCCATTCATTATATCCATCAATATTTCTATGTTCTTCTCTTTCTTTTTCTTCTTTACTTGGATTATAATTAGGATTGTTTTTTCCAGAAAATATATGCTTATAGCCCTCATTCTTGCATTGTAAAGTGCAAAAATGAAATTTATACTTATCAACTTGACTTCTTACTTTTAAAAATTCTTTGCCGCAAGTATAACATTTGACCTTTATCTTATTAAATTTTATATTGTTGTCTCCTTTATGGAGTTCTCCATAATGCTTATTTTTGCATTGCATACTGCAATAATGCATTGGAAATTTATCAATCTTGGATGGTATTACTTCTATTTCTTTAGAACAATATGAACACTTTGTTTTTATTCTTTTCGGTTTGCTTTGTGGTTTACATTCAGCACAGCAATATTTTGAATTAGGTTTTTGCGCTTTCCATACTTTTCCACAAGTTTCACAAACACACTCATATTTTAAACGAGCCTTGTTTCTACAGCTTTTACATTTATTTTCATACCCATCTTTTAATAATTTACTTTTTGAAAAATTATCTATGGATAATTCCTTTTTACACTCTTTACAAATTTTAGTTTTCAAAATCTCACCTCTTATTACAATTTTATCATAATTAGGTATAATTGCAATAAACGGCGATTAAATAAATTTAGGTTTCACCGAATTCACCCAATGTTTTTTCAAAGATATTTCTATCTAAGCGACCAAAAGTTTAGCCCCTTTTACACCATTGTCAGCGAAGATTCCCAGCACGGTATTCGCTTCTGTTACCCCTCCAGCAAGTGATTTTGCAGTACCACCCACTGTTAAAAGTGCTTCACCTAACTGTTGAACACTTGTATTACTCTTTTGAGACGTCTTCGCCATCTTGTCGACAAAACTTTCGACTGTTCCTGCTTTATCGCCCAGAGCAGACATACTGTCTGTTACCATGTCTGATGCGGTCGCAAGGTCCATATCTCCTGCCGCTGCTAAATTAAGCACTGTTGGCAAAGTTTGCACTGATTTGTTTGTATCGTATCCAGCAAGAGCCATGTAATTTAATGCCTCTGCCGCCTGTGTAGCAGAGAACTTTGTTGTCGCTCCGGCATTTTTTGCAGCTTCCTGCAACTTAGAAAACTCTGCACTTCCATTGTGGATTTCTTCCGCAGACATTCCCATCGTTGCAGCCACTTGGCTCATTGCCGCTTCAAAGCTGGAACCTACTTTTACTGCATATCCACCCATGCCAGACAGGGCGGCAGATGTTGCAGTAATCGTTTTTGTCGCTGTCGCAAGCCCTTTTGATGCCAACGAAGAGATTTTTCCAAGTCCGTTTTCGATTCCCTTGGTATCCAGACCGGTTTCTATTACAATTTTACCATCTGCCATCTTCCCACCTCCTAAAGATAAGGTGAGGGGTCTCTGCCCTCTTTTAAGGCTTTAATCAACTCTTCATTTTCCTCTACTTCCTCTACCTGTTGAATCTTATAATACCTCTGCATTGCCTTATAAAAAGCAACCTGCTCCTTTGACAGACTCTTATTTGTCGTATCAATAATCCGATACTGCATAATCCGATGCAATGATACAGTTTCCGGAATATCATCCAGCATCGCAATAAATTCCCACCAATGCAAATACGGAATGGCATGTAAATCAATGCCATACACATCATTTCTGCGAAAAGCAGAATAAATTAGCCAGGCATCTTCCTTGAAATTCAGTGCTTCATTACTGTTAATTCCAAGTATTTTCTTTGATGGCTTACCTTTTTTCTCTTTCTTTCCACACTTCACAAACCAAGTTGCCTGCTTTGCAGCTTCTGCAATATCTCGTGGTAGTATTTTATACAAAATCCGCAAGCATCTTTCTATGTCTGCTAACGTTTCATCCGCATCTTCTACTGCTTCCATATAGCGTAAAACAGTGCGAAAATCTGCATAAATTGGATATTTCCCATCGTTTACTTCTAAACTTTCTGGCGGTTTTTCTGTCAAAAAACTCATATCTTATTCCTGTACGGACAGAAGAGGAGTTACTTTTTCCTCTATCACCTGTTCCTGGTCATCTGCATACATAGACAAAAGACGATTCGTTTTCTCATTCATCATCTGCTCCTGCCTATCTTTCTCTTCACAAAGTTTTGTATAAGCATCAACGCATTTCATTAAGTCATTTTCATAACCACATACTGCAGTTCCTGCTCCTTCACCAAAAACACTATCAAATGCAACTTTTACTGCTTCGCACTGGATATTAATCTGTTCTGGCAGACTTTTTCCCTGTGCTTTTTCTGCTTCTTCTGCTACATATTTATAGCTTTCCACTAATCTCTGTGCCTGATTTGCTTCAAACACATTCAAATTAAACAAAGCTCCATTAATATTAATCTCCATTTGCATTTTCCTCCTGCTTCAATTCGGAAGTATTCTTTACTACCTCTCTTTTTACTACCTTTGTTAACTTATTAGAAGAGAGGGATTTTACTCCCCCGCCTCTGTTTTAAATGTTTTTTTCTCAGTGTCAAAAAAGCCAAATTCCCAATCACCTTTTCCAAGTAAGTTTCCGGAACCTGTAATTTCTCCATCGTTATCTGTAAACTCTGCCACCTCGATTGCTACTTTTCTTTTTCTCGCCGGATAACCATTTACAGTTTTTGTACCTGCCAAATCTACACGTACATAGTCTGCTTCTGCATCCTGTCCTGTTTTTTCTTTTCTTCCAATGTCTACAATGTGCTTCACAGCTTCTTCTGACTCAATCATATCCATTTCAAAAGGAGCCGACCAATCGTAAGAGCCAATTGATTTTGTTGTAGATTTATTATTTACATAACGCTTTGATGTTGTCTGTGCGGATGGGCTATCATCAATCTTTGTAAAGCCGGTCCCCATAAAAACATACTGTTCTGTTCCTGCACCTACATTTAAATAATCTGCTTCCTGATATCTCTGTTTTACTGCCATATTTATTACTGTCTCCTTTTCTGAAAATAAGTAAATTCACACTGTATTGCATACCGTGCCGTTTTTGCTTCTGCATCTACCATGTAACCGTTTGTTGTTGCCCGAATGGAACGAGCTTCTTTTGTGCTGTCAAGTTTGGGAAAAACTCTGTCTCGTGTACAATCTTCCAGCCATTCCTGGAAGTGTTCATAAAATTCCGAGGTATCAATATTTTCCATATCTCCCCAGAACACCCTACTGCAAAAATGAAATGCAGCACGTCTTATGCTATCTCCATTTATATACCGCTTCATAATCGGCTCTGCTGGTACTGCTTCAACCATATAATTCGTAGGCTTTTCTTCTAAGAAATCAATATCTACTTTTGAAAATGTCTCTTCAAACTCATCCAAGTACGGACACGTTGCAATGAAATCCCGGATAGCACCAATTACACTCATCCTCTTTTACCTCCACAAAACTTTGCTGTAGATTCTACAATTTCGTTTCCTCTGTCTGCCCACATTCGCTTATCCCACTCTTTACCAGCAAGTGGTGCTTTACTTCGGTTCTTTCCGGAATTTTCATAGTACTGACGTCTTGCATAAGGCTGACCGTAAGTAATATGGGTCGTTGATTCTACAGCTGTATTTTCAAGTGGTCCATTTAATTTCGGGACATAAGGCACACACAAACGTCTCACTTCATGAGTGAAGAACTTTTGTCCTGCTCCATTTTTATTTAAAGAACGTTTTAACAGGATTTTCTGTTCGTCGTCCATTTCAACTCGCACTCTTGTCTTTGACATTATGCGCCTCCAATCCGGATATGAGGTTCTAACCCTCTCCGATTGTCTGAGTGGCTTAAGATTCTTCCAAACAGCAAGCCTTTCTTCTCTAAATCGGATTCTTTTGCAATCTCATCTTCTAAGATTCCTTTTACAAACACATCCCCATTTGAAGCAGTGAAAAAGCCTGTCACATCTTCTTTTCTTGCATATTCCGATGGCTCTAAGAACGTTTCCTTTCTTCCTGTCATCGGAATCCGAATCTTTATCGAATCTGCGCTGTCTAAGCCTTTTTCACTCACCGCTACCTTTTGGTCTGTGTACCAATGCACACCACAAAGCACGGTACGTTTATAGATGTACTGTCGTGTTGTCTTATCTAATCTTCGGTTGTAAAGGGTAATATCCGCATTTACAATCATTCCTCATCCACTCCCATGTATAAAAGACTACTTGACATTAGATAAGTGCTTGCAATCTGATATAAACGACTTTCAAATTCTTCCTCTGTCTGTTCTGTCTGATAGCTGACGGAATATCCATCGTTGTTTTCCGATGAAATATTTCCTCTTGCTTCTCTCTTTTGCATTGCTTCAGTCATTTCACAGATTGCATACTTTGCATTTTGTTCCCAGTCTTTTTCTGACCAATCACATGCAGTTCTTCCAAAACTGAAATGTTCCAGACGTTTTTCTGCTTTCAATTCCAAAGAAAGCCAGGCACTTTCTGGCACCTGACTTCCTCCAAACCTTTCAATATAAAAACTATAATCTACTTTCATAATCTCATCAACTAGCGGTTTTTACTGTATGTACATAAATACCGTCTACTTTGTTGTCATAAGTTTCTGCGATGCCGACGGTTCTGTAATTAAACTGCCATGCATCTGCATTCATGTTCTGCTCCGGTGTGAAGATTTTGGAAACAGTGTGCTTCTGATACTGAATGACTGCCTGTTTATCAATTACGATAAAGTTCATTGCAAGTGCACCGGTATCTTTTGTAAAGCCACCTGCTCCGGAAGCAGTCAGTTTTACTTTATTGAAGAACCTTCCTGATGGTACTTTTACGATTCCTGCAAATCCCTCCAGTGCCTTTCTGGATGCAGTTGTATCTAAGTCATCAATCATTCCATAAAGTGCCGGATTAATGAACAGATAGCATGTTGCAAGATTTGCCTCTGCATTTTCAATATGATTTCTTGCTTCACGAAGTGCTGCAAGTCCTGCCTTTCCATCTGCAATGTCTGTGCTTACTGTTGTTACATTCTTCGTCTGTGCGTAAGCAGACAGACGATAAGCATCCAGCTCCGGAATAACCTGTGTTCTAAGAAATTCACCGGATAATTTACCAAATGCGATACTTGCTGTATCAATATTGTCCATTGCATCTACAACAAACTTTCTACCACGGTCATAAGTACATTTCTTAGTTTCATAGTCTAATGTAACATCTCCTGCTGCATATCCGTTTGTTTTTGAATAATCTGCAAGACCCTGCATGGTCATTTTCGGAATCAAAATTTCATTTGCATTTGCACCCTCTTTTACCAGGTTGTTTGCTCCATCCAGCACAGCTGTTAAAGATGATAACTTGTAGACCTCATCCAAAAGGGTTGAGTACTGTTTTCTTAATTCAATTGCGTTTGGCATTCAACTTCTCCTTATTTGTTTTCCGGAAGTCCCATAGCGGCACGAAGCGCAGACACTCCATCTGCTCCACCACTGCCACCGTTTCCTCCGGTTGAACCTACTGGATTCTTAAATGGTTCATCTGAACCAAATAGATAAGCATCAGACTCTTTTACTGCTCCAATCGCAGCCTCAATGTCAGCAGACTGGTTTTTCGATGCTTTGAGTGTTTCCATGTCAAGCATTGCCATAACTGCCTTTTCGTTTCTGCCTCCAGCTTTCTTGATCGCAGCACTTAATTCTCCAGTAAACTGACGTTCTGCCTCTTTCTGGGCATATTCTGCGTCTTTTGCCTGTAAATCACCCTGAAGCTTTGTAATCTGGCTCTGTAAGTCCTTTACGTCCACTCCATCAAATTCTTTCAGTCTTTCATTTACCGTATCAAGAGAGGATTTATACTCATCTCTCTTTGTAACTGCATTATCGTACTCTGCTTTGGTACGATAATTTTCTTTCCATGCTTTTTCAAAGTCTGCTTTTTTCTCTGCCGGAAGTTCAAGTCCAAATTCTTTAAGAATCTCATAGATATTTTTCATGCTACATTCCTCCTGAAATCATTTATTGACCGCTCTTTCAGCGGTATGGGATATATCCGGTTCTTTAATGCCTGCCGAAAAAAGGCATAAAAAAACCACCAACCTGTATCGGTTGGTGGTAATACACCTCGTAATCTCAGTTAATCATAGTCTTTTAACTTCCAAAGTTCCACTTTAGAACGAATATATGTAATATCCTTTTCTAAAAGTTCTCTTTCTTCTGGTGTAATATCGTTATATTTTCCCATCTCGTAACGTGGAATATGATAAGACAACTGCTCTAATACTCGTTCTTCCAAAATATCATGCTCCACCTCATAAGCACCGATTGAAATAATCCAGAGTGCTTCTGATGTTCCGACAAGTAATTCATTATCTTCCTCTGTCATCCAGTCAGTAACCTGCCTCGGTGTCCATCCAGAATGCTTTATTAAGCTCATATTAGATTCTACACTATCTTTATATTCCTGATATGTAAGGTCATCGTCTGCTCTCATACTCTACCTCTTTCTTCCTGTCCATGGCTTATTTTTATTTTTTTCTGCCTGTTTCTTTGCATTTGATACCGCATTAACCTGAACATTTGGATATTTTTTCTTAAACTGTTGCATAACTCCTCGACAGCTTTCGCACATACAACGTTCTGATAGTAAATTTAATACGTGTTCTTTTCCATCCTTGCAAATGGATGCTGCATATTCAAAAAGTTTCGCTTCACTATCCACATCTCTATTATGTGTTCCGATAAAAAGTGTTTTAAACTCCGGCACTTTCGTTTTCAATACTAGTGACTCTTTATCTCCTTTGAAATTGATATAATTCGGGTCATCTATAGTTTGCACTTGACTATTTCCAAGCTTGATATTTCCATCCAATTCCATAACAGCGATATTGCCTTTTCTTTTTGCATTTCCAGTAAACAGCTGTGTCTTTGCCTGGAACGCTTTCTGGTCGAGTTCAAAAATCTTCTCACGTGGCATTTTACCTGAATCAACATCGTAAAGTTTTACAACTGAATATCTGTGATTCAATTCACCCCATTTCTTACTATCATTATATTTCATCTTCCCGAAGTTCGCAAGTGTTCCAGCGGATTCTCCAAGCACTTCTTTATATCGCTTGTACTGGTTCAAATCTTTCTGCATATTATCCACCATTTTCTGTGGAAACATGCCTTTGATTTTATTATCAGTAACAACTCGCCCCAGTCCATCCATGTACACTCGTTCCATCTGCTCCGGAAGTTTCATTTTCTTCGAAAAGTCTTTATACTGACTTAATGTATTAAGATATCTTGCTTGTGCTGCTATCACGGTATCCGAGTCTGCATTTCCCTGTTTCAGATTCTTGATATTCGCTCTCTGTGCCCGCATGGTCGTTTCCATCTGCCGTTGTGCCTGTGATGCCTGGTATGCATTGTAGCTTTTGCCTTTGTACTCATGCTCTTCCTGCTCTTTTGCTTCCAGCTCTTCTAACTGCTCATCTGTATAAGTCCTTGTAGAAAAACCATCCACAAAAGCATAGTAACTATGCTTACAATTCCATCCACATAAACCTCTTCCTTCTCCAAGTTCGCACACTCTTACAAGGTCATCGTAGCTGTAGACTTTACCGCCCCACCAGTGTTCTGGTCGGTGTCCACCATGCCATGTCACTTCGTATTTATCCGTTTTCAGGTCTTTTGCAACCATTTCGTTTATTTTACTGCTCAACTGTGAAACACCTGTCATAATGGCTCGTCTTACCGCCACAGGTGCACGGTTTCTCCATCCGGACGCATAATCTACTGTTTGTAGCCCGGATGCCGTCATTTCTTTTACGACTCTTCTTAAAACAGTATTATAATCAAACGAACCTGTTACAATATCCATACAGGCAGAATCTAAATACTTCTGGTAATACGTTACCAGTGGTGTGAATACTTTCTTGCCACGGGTTTGTACGGTAAATCCCATCGACCGTGTAAGATTCTTTATCTCACCCTGCGTCTGCTTTGCGATTGCTTCCGCCCACCGTCTGACCGTCTTATTTTCTTCCAGTGGTACAAAATTGCCATTTATCTGCTCATAAGCGTCTTTATTACGGACATATTCCCAGTCACAGACTTTATCGTACAAAGCCCAGATTTCTGGATAAGAAGCATTTAAAAGATCTTTCAATTCCTTTTCTATGAACTCTGTACTATTTCCAAGCAATAGGAGTTTATTTATCTGATAATCTGCCGTACTCGTAATTTCACCAGTCTTTTTGATTCTTCTTACAATGTCCGCATAAATACGGTTCTGCAAATCATAAAAAAGTTTTTCCGTCCGAAGTGGCAGTGTTCCTTTTTCATCTGGTGTCATCATAAATGCTTACTCCTCAATCGGGTCAGGGTCTACACTTTCATCAATAATCTTCTTTGCGGCTTCTTCCTCTGTTTCGCCGTACCACTTTGCACGATACTCTACTAAGGTCATTGCACCCATGTTCACATCCTGTCTGTCCTGCTGTCGTTCTGTCTCTTCACTGGTTAAAATGGAATCACTGAATTCACAGAAGAACTCATAACCGGAAGTGTACATGGAATTATAAAATGCCAGCCCTGCCGCAAAATCTTCCAGACAGTCCCGAAGTTTTCCTTGTATTGCTTTTACACGATTGTACTTCCTTGCCTTTGATGACTTGATTTCTTCCGCTGTCTTTTCAACATTCTGTACATTTGAAAGGTCTCCGTAGCTTAAACCTACGATAAACTCAATTTCTCGCTTATATTCTTCTAAGCCACGTTTAAACGCTTCGTCACGCATTTCCGGAGAGTACTCACGGAACAGTTCTTTGTCTTTTCCATCCTCAAGATTTAAGCCACGATACAATCGTTTGCTTAGTCGTGGCAGATTAAAACGTCCACCTTTTTGCTTTAGTGCTCTCTCATCCACATGAATCGCACGTTCCCCGGAATTGTATTCCCAGTCAAGCCTTGCCGCCTGAATATCCGCTTTCATAATCCGCTCTTTTGCAGATTCATATACCGATACACCGCAATAACTACCATCTACATTATTTCGCAGTGGATTACGATAATATCCAAAATCCATTTGCTTCATTCCTGGATAACCGACCGGACCGGCTTCTATATTCTGCCACTCACCCACTTCTTCAAGAGAACATTCCTGTCCAACGTCAGCCTGTGTCTGTGAGTGATAGCATCTGTTTGAGATTGTAAGTACTCCATTTGAAACGGTATGCCGTTCTACTCTGGTATAATAATCAATCTCACCGATACGCTTCACTGTAAGAAATGCAACGTCGGTTGGTCTGCCATCGTCTCCAAACTGAATCGGTATAAATTTATCTGCAGTAATAAACTCTGCCATTCCACCTGGCAATGGTTTCAAACAAAAAGAGCCCAATGCAAGACCATCCTGCAAGTGCTCATTTAAAAGTGTAAGCTGTTTTTTATATATCTTGTCCAGTGCCGGCACAGAAATAGAAGTTTCCATCTCAGCCAGCACAGTATCTGCAAATTCACGACAGATACCTTGTTCTATCTTAAGTGACTGCACATCGCTGCTAGTCCAGCCTGCTGCTCCATCGAGCATTAACTTCCATTCGTTAATAGCATCAATCATTCCCTGTGATAATGCCACATCCGTACCAAGTATACTTTTTAATTGCGTATAGCCAAACATTCTCGCTATCCTCCTCAGGAAATTCTTAATTCCATCAAACATTTTCTATTCCTCATCAATCAGATACTTCATATCTCGTTCAATTGTATATTCAAACGCATCCAAGCTGTCAATGTCTGTACTGCCATCGTCAAGCCGTTCATCCTCTAAGGATTCTTTATCATAAACCGCATCACAAAAAGCTGTTTCCAAACTCTCGCAATCTTCTGTTAAGAAGAACCGTCCTGCTCCCATTAACATCTGTGTACAGCGAATACGGTCAATAATCGCCTTTTTCTTTGCTGGCTTTACAGACATCCAAGGATATCTCGTCTCTACATTATTCCGAATAGATGCGCCCAGAACAGATTCCGCATTGTCGAAATATACCGTTTCAACATTGCAGTACTGTATGTATTCTCCTCGCCCATCCGTTACCGCATATTTATCAATAACTTCCTGTACAAATTCAAGAAAAATCTCTGTCAGTTTCTTTGAGTCAATCCCTTCCGGATAATCTTCTAACATAATGCGCCTGCTCATTACACCGACAACTTCTTTGTAATCATCTGTGTAGCCTCTTGCTACAAAAGCATGACCGGATTTGTTTCCACCAAAGTCCAGACCAATTTCAATCGACACAATATCTGTTTTCTTAAACTCTCTGTGCTCTGTATTGCCCTCTATTTCGTCTTTTATCTCGCAGTAGAACAATTCTGGCTTATCTGCAAAACGCTTGTAAATTGCCCCATCTGCACGTTTCCACAGCCCCAATATAAGTCTGTCATACCATACCGTTCCCTCATACTCTTTGCAAAGCTGTTCGACATATTCCTCCGGAAGAAAAGGATTGTCAAAGATAGTATATTTCTGCAAGTAAATATCCAGTTCTGGATTATCAATAAACTTTTTCAGCCAATGCGTCGGCTGTTCTGGGTTGCACGCTCCATCAAAGCAAGAATATTGCTTATCTAATCGTGACTTTAGCATCTGGAACACATCCTGATTCCATTTTGCGATCTCATCACCGTAACAATACTTAATACTTGACCCCTGTATCTTTGCGACCTGGCTAACTTTTTCTGCGCCCAGGCAGTACACATCTTCGCCACATATCTTCGCAATATTCATACTGTTGATTGTCCCAATTAATTTATCGGTATACAACTCACGCATTGGTTGCAATACATTTCGCTCAATAGATGCTTTAGACACTCCTAAGATAGCATTTAATCCCGGTTTCCCTTTTCTTTCTCGAATCCGGAATGGAACAATATAAGCAGTATCAACAAAAGACTTTCCGGAACGAACTGCTCCGGATTTAATGTTCCAGCGATGCGTTGCATGTAAAATATACTCATTCTGTTTCTTGCTTAACTGCATTGTCCCGCATCTCCTTTAGTATCGCATCCAGTCTGTCTAACGCTTCATCCGTCTCGTTTTCACCAGTTATCTGCTGTTTCCTTGCCCTCTTCAACTCAATATCTGCTTCTTTCTCTCTGATTTCTTCGTCTGGCACTTCATACTGTCCTGCAAACCGTGCCACCGCCTCATAAGCCTTTACATCGCCTTTTAATGCTTTTTTTATCATCGCCATATTGATTGCACTTTCAAGGGTGCTGTCTATACCAAGGCTTTCTAAAAATGGAGTCAACTCCTCATTCTCAATTTTTGCAGAAAGCAGCAAGTTTAAAGTTTTCCGGAAGTTTGCTTTTTTTCTCCTCGCCTCACCGGATGCCTTTCCACCTTTTGATGCGATCACTCGTAGTTCATTCGTAGTTCGTTTATCAAAACCTTTATCTCTTATGTTTTCATAGTTTGCCATCCACCCACCTTCCTGTCTTGCTAAATTTATGTATAAAAATAGCACCCAGTAAATACTGGATGCTATATGGATAAAATGTAAAGAAAAGAGAAACATGTAAGTTTAGCACTTACCAGCTCTTGTCCATTACCCGAACAAGTGGGCACACCGTCACGTGTGAGCAACAGCGGAAGGAATCGAACCCCCGACCTCTTGCAGATGCGTTGCAAGTGCTCTACCACTGAGCTACGCTTTGATGTGCCTGCCGAACCACCAGCAGGCTGTGATTACATAACATTTAATACTTTAGAGGATACCTATGGAAATCAAAAACCAATGACCGTAAATAGGCTAGGTAATGAAACTTTGTTTGCTCTCTGCCTTTCAAACCCATTTACACTATATCATAAAGTGAATGTCTCATTCTATTCCATCTTTTAATTTTTTAACGAATCCCAACTTTTTCCATCAACGCTTCTTGAAGTACCTGTGAAAAGTTAATATTCATAGCAAGTGCTTCTTCATTTAACCATTCCGGAATTGTAAGTGTCTTTTTCACTGCTCTGCTATTGTGTCTACGGTCATATTCAGCTTTATCGAACTGAACTACAACAATTACACCATCTTCTTGTTTTTCTATATTTTCAATATCAGACGCCTTTGGAAGTTCTTCTTTGGATTTGATACGGTCAGTTAATGTCAAGCCAAGAGCATCTACTGCCATATTGTATGCTTCTTCCATATCATCGCCTTCCGTTATGCACTCAGGTAAATCTGGAAATGTAATCCAAAAACCTCCCTCTTCTGCTTTGTGAAAAATTGCTGGATAAAATAACTTCTTCATTGCCCTTACCTCCTACTTTTTTTGAAAGACAGGGGCTTATTTCAGCCCCGCCTGTTTCAGTATTGTCTGTTCTGTTCCTTTTTTCAAATCCTTGTTATGTAGAGGAACAATTGTTTGTTTTCCAGTTTCTTGGTTTCGCATCTTTACATGCGAGCCATTCTGACTGACTGCAACAAAACCATTTTTCTTTAAAAGTTTTATCATTTCACTTGGCTTGATTGGCATCTGATATTCTCCTTTCCTTAAGTTAATTCTATTATACTACGTATTAATACGTATGTCAATACTTATAAAGAAATCTTATCCCTAATTTTTACATTTCAAAATGTTCCAATGCTTTTCCATGTATTCTATTCACTTGTGCCCGGCAATATCCTGTTTTTGCCATTACCTCTTCCCACTTCATTCCTCGAAGATAACGCATCCTTAACAAATCTGCTTCATCTGTATCGTCCATTCTTTTTATTTTCCCATCTATCTCCATTCTGAGTTTTACTTTGCAAAGACGTTCTTCTTTCAGTTTCTCAATTAGTTCGTCCATCAACGCAACAAAGTCAGACAAATCTGCCTGACCGCTTCCCTTTGGCATCCCATCCATGGACACGGACGGAAACAACTTATCCGCCCGCAGTTCCTGGATTTCTTCCAAGATATTTTGTTCTCTTCTCTCTGCCTTTCTGTATTGCCAGAGGTATTCTTTTTTCTTGTCATTTTCCTGCTCCACTGGCATCGCCTCCTCTCGTGTTACTTGCTATCTTCTTATTTTCCGGAAGTCATCCCAGAAGAATGTTTCCTGCAAACCATTGCCTTTTACTTTGAAATGCAGCAGGATGAAATGCTCATAGACTCCTGCAACAGTCGCTTTCTTGATTTCCACTCTTTTGCGTTTTCTCCCATCCGAGATATCGGAATCTTCCACCTGAATCTTTACTTCTTTCCCAACACGAACATTATGTAATTGTTCCAGCTCCTGCTGTCTTTTCTTGTCTCTCTCCACCGCTCTCGTTCCCCAGAGCACCGAAGCGCCCTGGGATGTAATATCTCTGTAACCCATTTCATTGTCCTTTCCATTTATTCAATTACCTTACAGCTCCGTACATGGGACGTGCGAAACAAGCATGATACGCACTGATTTGTTTCATTTGTTAAGAAATAATATTTCCAAGGAATAAACAAATTAGGATTATCTTTAAAAGCCTCGTCCCTGGTCTTTCTCAAAGTCCCTGTGTATACTGCATTATTAAACAACGTTACCGTCACTTTCTTACCCAACATCTGCTCTAATTGTTCTCTTCTCATTTTCCTCTTTTATGCTCCTCATACAAAGATTCTATCGAAGCATCATCAAGACGTTCGATTGCATCTCTCAAATTTTTTCTCATTGATTCCATATAGCTTCGTGAAAATATTGCTAATTTTCTTTCTTCTGATGTTTTCATCATTTCGCCTGTTTCTTCACTAATTTCAGCTTCTTTCTGCATATACAAATCTTCTAAACTTTTCAAGATATCAATTCCTGATTCCATTTGTACTTCTATTCCAAGTAAATCATCTAAAATTTCAAATAACTCATCCATTTTTCTCTTCCTCCAATGCTTCTACCGCTTCCTCCAACGCTCTTTCTACTTCCGGAATCGTACACAACCCTGTACCACCAACGACTTTATCGCATTTGCATGTTTTGCAATCTTTGCCATTCTCACTTCCTGATTCTCTTGCCATCCTGCTACACTCTCTGAAATCTTCCATCATTCCCGTTGAGTCAAATTCCAGTGTTACTCCATTTTCAAGTGTTACTCTCATTTCTTTTTCTCCTCCATCCATTTCTTTAAGTACTCTTCCTGCTCCGCATCGTCCTCTTTCTCCATTCCGGTATCTCGAACAATCATCCAGCAAGTTCCTGCGATTGCTAAAAATACGAGCACAAGCACAACTGTTCCCAAATTCTCACCCCCCTCTCAATTACTTTTCAACAACATGCTTTCTAATTCACTCATGTTGTATTTTCTTTGCTCAAAGTTACAGAACTTCGCTTTCTTTGTCTCTTGTTGCTTATTTTGCGTACTTCTTGTCTTTCTTACAGGATAGAACGTTTCCCAGCCTCTCATCGTTGCCTCTTTTGCGACTGCTATTTTGTCAATATCTGTCCGTGCTACTTCACATAAACGTTCTTTATACAACTCAATCTGGCTCGGATTGATAATTGCTCCTTTTTGCTTCTTGTATGAAATAAACAACAAAAAAGCATCTTCTACTTCTTGATTGTCAAAATATCTGATCTTTGTATCAATACTGGAAGTAGACTCTTTAACCGGAGGTTTTTCTTGCGAAGCAATATATATATATTTATTTACTTTACTTTCCTTTATGGCATTTTTCTCGGAATTATCGAAGTTATTCTCAGAAAAACTCTCATTATTCTTGGATTTATTTAAAAAAGGGTTCACTTTAATAAAAGGTTCGGTCTCCTCTTTTTTGAGAAGCCACAAATCCTCTCTTACCTGAATCGGATTTTTCAGTGCTCGTGTCTTCACGGCAAGCTGAAACCGTTCTTGTATTCCGGCAGAGGTCAGAACCTTGACCGACTGAAAAAGTGTGTTATCAAACAGTGACCGTTTCAGCAAGTAGTTTAAGACCTGCATCACCTTTTGCTCGCTCATCCGCAGTCGTGCTGCCATCACGAGTAGGAAATCTTCATCTACTTCTAAGTAGTAGCCCCTTTTGTATACTCTTGTGAGTAAATACATATAAATTGTAAATCCATCTGCGCCAAACTTGGCATATTCTACTTCTAAATCCTCGAAAATATCCACGTCAATCGGAAAATAGTCCAGACCTTGCTTTTTCGGTCTTGCCATTCGTGGATACTCCTTTCTGCAGCTCTGTTAGAACCTTGTCCGACCAGGAAAGTTTGTTATTAAACAGTGACCGTCCTGGCAAGAAGTTTCTTTTTTTACAGAGCTGCTATGTATTTGTGTGATATATGTGATAAGCAGCATGAACTGCGAATCCCCTAAGCTGTTTTGGCTTCCTCTTCTTTCTTGTCCGGAGTTTTCTTCATTAAGTTCATCCAGTAGAGGTAACAACTGTATTTCATTTCCTTTACAACCTTTACGTTGCTCTTTTTTAACATCTTGTCTAATGCGCATCCAGTTCGATGTACTTCTTGCATAAAGCTAGCAATCTCCTGCTCTGTGATCTTTCTGTCCGTTTGCTTTGGTACTTCCTGCTTTGATTCAACTTTTTGATGATATTCATAAGTATCTTCCTCTGAATCATGTGATTCACTCTCCGTTGGAATACAGAAGAGTTGGAAACACGCATATTTGTAAGCAGCCGATAAGGCTTTATTCAAGCTCTTATCTCCCGAATCCATCGCTTCGCCTGACATGCTTATCTTAATAGAAGAACCATCTTCCGCAGATGTAAACTCATAGTCTACGTCCACAACTGTATATTTCAGTGGGGTGCCTTTTGCGGATACTCCATCTTCTCGTTTTACACTTTTTACAGTCGGAACACAAAATACCTTGTGCTTAATCAGGGCTGGTTGTAATGCATTATAAACATCATCAATCCCTCTGAAACTATAGCTTTGCATTTTATTGTATCGGTCTTTTCCAATACTTTTGATATCGTCCATGATTTCGACGATTGCTGTGTAAATTTTCTTTGTTTCCATATTTTTCCCTCTTAGATTTATCTGATTCTCAAACTTTCTGTCTGCTTCGTTTCAGCAATACCATTGAACTCTTCCGGATTCGCTTTGACATCTGACAGCAGAGCTTTTCTATCCAACTTCGGCTCCTGAGCAATCATGTACTTCTCCGGAATCTTTGCTTCATCAAGAATATTCAATGATGGAGCATTTTTTGAAATACTATAAGAATGAATATCTGTCTTGAATTTCTTCTTATTCATCAACAGCATAGTATTTGTGAGATTTCTTTTTAAAAAGTCACTGCGACTCTTTAAAATCTTTTTCATTTTTGTAAGTCTTTCGATTTCTTTATCAATCTTCTCAGTATCGTTATCCAAGTTGGCAAGGATTACTGCATAAGCATCCGCTTTTTCTTCCAGTTCTGCTTCAATCCCTGCAAGTGTATCTTCAAACACTTGCTCATCCACGTCGGTATCCTCTACAATTTCGCATAACTGCATGTATTCCTGAGCAATTTCATATAACTTTAACATCTTAGTTCTCCTCTCTCTTTGTGATTACAATTGTTCTTTCTAACGTTTCATGCTCTCTTGCCTGTTCTCTTCTGTGTCCGGCAGAGGTCGCACTTACAGAGCATCCAGCACCGACTTTCATTTCAAGTAAGTATTCATCCATCATGTTTTCTTTCCTCCTAAATCAACATCTTGCTTCTTTCCTCTTCCGGAACGTTCAACGTATCCAAAATTGTCCACAGTTCGCTAAGTGTGCATGTTTCCGGTTCATTCAGACGTTTTAAGAATGTGTGATACTTCATACCTGCATTTTTAGCTAAGTCTTTTTTATAGCTTCCGTTTGCACAGATTGCACCACCTAAGCACCGTCTTACCTGAGCGGCACGTTGTTGCTCTTTACTTAAATATGTAACTGGCATCCTCTCAACCCTCTTTCCATTTCTCTTCAAACAGCTCTACAACTTTATCTACTGTCAACGGTTCTCTCGTTTCTACACCAAGCACTGCACTAAGTACGTCCAGTGCTATTTTCTCCTCTCCGCACTCTCTTGAATTGTCTAACAAACTGTTTAAGACTCTGACTTTCTCCGAATCTCTAATTAATTCTTCAAGTGCAGCAAACTCAATTTCTACCTTGCTCATGATGCCTTATCCTTTTCGATTTTAAATTTTGCCCAGTTCTCAATAAACTTCTCTGCCTGCTTCTTTGCTTTATTTTTCTTTCTTACCTGCAATAAACCAGCAAGGAAGAAAATTACTGCCGGTCCTGCAATCCAAGCCACAGCAAATACCATTGCCTGTGCGTCCTTGCACTCGATGACATTACGCAACCAGCCGCCGAAGCAGATGCCTGTCCAAAGTCCCAGACCTACTTCTAAAATATCTCTTTTTTTCTTATTACTCATTTTTTTCATTGTTTTTCCTCTGTGTATCTGTTAAAATACATAAATGTAAAGTTTTTTTGTGTGTCCCTTTTGAAGTTGCTGCTTCTAAGGGACTTTTTAAATTAGCCAGTGAGAATTTGCAGTTTTGCAAGTTCTACAGCTTTCTTATATACTTGAGCATATTTTGAATCGCCGTGCGTTTGCGCTACTTTTTCAAGAAACTTATCAATCTTGCCAGAAAAACAGCCACACTTGACTGTGATCTCATTATCTTTATCACGATAGAATGTTGTAAAATCGTCACGACTACCAATAACACCAATCGTTAAAATATGATTAATAGAAAAGACCCGATCATCACCACCAACCCGAGCATTTCCTCTAACCTGAGCATTGCCACCAACCCAAGCATTGCCACCAACCTGAGCATTGCCATCAACCCGAGCATTGTCACCAACCCAAGCATTGCCACCAACCCAAGCATTGCCACCAACCTGAGCATTGCCATCAACCCGAGCATTGTCACCAACCCAAGCATTGCCACCAACCCAAGCATTTCCTCTAACCTGAGCATTGCCACTAACCTGAGCATTGCCACCAACCCAAGCATTGCCACCTTGAGAAAGATTTTCTTCTTTCTCAATCCAACCGCCAAGTTCCCCTGCTACCACATTTTCAAAACTAGTAATAGCCTGAATTCTGTGCAGTGTTACATTTTCAAAAAGAAGCGGCACTGTTTTTGTTTCTCCTGTAAATTCGTATTTTTTCATAATGATTCCCCTTTCTTTATGCAAATCGCATTTGCGAATTATGCTCCTTGATTGCAATTTGAGTATTTGTACACGGTTGCCAATGCTGTACGTACTCAATTGCATCTTCAAAGCGTTTTTTCGGCACATTATTTCGTGCGTTCACATGAAAATATCGCTTCAAGTCTCTGTTACACTCAGAAAACACTTTCTTTCCAATTTCTTTATATGCATCGCTTTCTTTTCCACCAAGCGCATCAATGACAACATAATTAACCACCTCGCCAAGTGCCTGTTGCTGGCTGTAATCTAAAGTCATTGTATTTTCCAGAGTCGTTACTCTCTCATCCATTTTGACAAGCTTCTTGTCATGCATTAAGATTGCTTGCATCTCTGGAGAGTAGTTCTCCATTTCATAGTGTCCTGTTTTGCGTAATGCCGGAAGGACTTCCGATGTTACCCAACGCTTAAACTTTCTCGCATTAGGCATTTTACTGGAAAGGATAAGACTGTAAAGACCGGATTCGTTAATAAATATCACTTCTCGATTCTGACCTGACAGAACGATTCGTTCGGTCAGCTTATCTTCCTCATCAATGTGGTCTCTGATTGCTTTCGCTGTGTTTGTGTATTCAAGAATGTCTGCTACATCCTTGCCGACAAACCACACCTCTTCATTAATTGTTATTGTTCTTACTTGTCCAAATTCTTCATTGCTAAAAATCTGTAAATTGTTCAATTTCCTCACTCCATTTCTTTAATCTTAGTCAGAAGTTGCTCTAATTGGAACTTCCAAACTAAAATTTAGCTTTATAAATATCGTCTTTTGTTACAGTAAGGGTACATTTTCTATCCACACAATTTAATGAAAATGCCTTTACTGTATCAAAACGAACACCATTCACACATACCGTTTTCATATCCATATCAAGTGCAAAGCTATGCAATTCCTTTTCTGCTTCATCTTTGTATGGATTTACCGGGTATCCACATTTAGGACAATACCGTTCATCTTCTAAGAGATTAAGTTCATGTCCGCATTTATAGCACTTCATACCTCTTCACCTCTCTTTCTAAAAAAATCCTCAATCTCAACTCCTAACGCATCTGCCAATTCCGGAAGATGCTCTACTCTCAAAAGTTTTCGCCCGTTTAAGATATCGCTAAAGCTTTGCGAATTGAAACCAGCCTGCTTTGCTACAAATGACTGCTTTAATCCCTTATTTTTAATAAGTTTTTTGATGTTTGTAATGATGTTGCTATATGTAATTATTTTCCTCGCTCCTTTCACTTCTTATTTCGATGTTGCAGAATCTTCCTCAGCATCAAGAGTCTTGTCCTTTCCTGCAAGAGCGTTCTGAAGAAGAGCATTCTCAATCTTCAAATTCCGACAATCTTCCTCATGTTGTTCAATCTCCATCAGATAATAATTCTGTTGACGATGGAAATGCATCTGAGAAGTAAAAATTAAACATGCAAGATATACCACTAAAGACAGCAGGGATAACGATATTGATGTCAATATCTCTGCTCGTTTTTTTAGTTTATGATTTTCTTTCGCTAATTCTGAAATTTGCATTTTTTAACCTCTCTTTTAAATAAAATCAACCGGATTAAGATTCAGTGCTACGCAAATACTCAAAAACTCATCTGCCCTTAAATCTCTTTCCAGATGTTTGTCTCTCACACTTACATAAAGCAAATAATATGGGATTTTACTTTCTTCTGCTAATGCTAACTTTGAAAGATTTACCTTATTTTCTTCTAAATACTCTCCAACCTTTTTGGTTACTCCTTTTACAATGATTTTTCTCACTCTCCTTTTGATTGACTTTTTTCTCCCACTCTTTTATGCTCTAATCACAAGGCACTGCCATGCCTTAACTAATTAACCACATATTAATTTTAGGAGGTACCTTACTTATGGAAAAAAATCTAAACTTATTTCCTCAATTTCTGGTTCGTTATCCTGATAATGGGCTAAAAAATGAAGAGGACAAACCTATCTCAATTTCAGATGATGCTTTTGAACATTCACTATTTGCAATGGATTCTTTATTACATGTGATGAATATTTCACTTCCAATTCAACAAAGTCCGGAAGCTGTTATTGAATTTACAGATACTAAAACATATCCTGAAACTCTAAGAAGTCAAAAAATTATTTATCTTACTTCTGAACCAGACTATTGGGCTAATACTTGTTATCAACTCGCTCACGAGATGTGTCATTATATGATTCCTGGTGATGTCGTTTCAACACTTCGCTGGCTTGAAGAATCAATCTGTGAACTTTCCTCCTGTTATTTTCTTCTGGAGTTTTCAAAATACTGGAAACGTCTCGGTGTCTCTATAACAAGTTCCAGAACTGGTGCCCCTTATTATCTTGCGGTAGAAGAGTATGTTAAAAATTCACTAGAAAAAAATCATCCACTTAATTTGAATTCTTTCTGTTCTCAGTCTCCTGAAATTTTGCAAACTTTAGAAAAGTTCTGTTATTGTCGTGAAACCAACAGATACATAGCCCTCCGACTTCTTCCGATTTTTCAACATTTCCCAGAAGTCTGGCACGCAGTTCCTCTTTTAAGTGAACTTAATGCCAATCAACCGCTTCTGGATGCTTTAAAACAATGGTTAACACTCGCTCCCAAGGAGTCATGTATCGCTTTACAAGAGGTTGCTCAACTATTTGGCGCATCAATTTCTCTGGATTAAGGGGCTGTGTATAATCCCAATCATCAAAATAAGGAATTAACACAGGGTACATCCGGCAAATACTTTTTTCGGCAACTTCTTCCAATTTGCCGGATGTGCTAAGTCTTGATAAACGGAAGAGAAACTCTTCTTTTGTCTTTATGGTATATCCTTTTTCTCCTTTTTCCCCTATTGGGCATGGGCTCATTTCTCTCACCCCCCTCCTTGCAAACTAAAGTTCAAATCTGCAAACATCGCCATTGATTACAGTAACTAACCATTTGCCATCCACACGTTTCAAAGAAAATTCACTTACATTTTTGAAATGAATACCTCTTGCTTTCAGTGAATTCTTAACGGTTGAAAATAAAAAATCATATTCTACTATTTCCGGTCCTACACAGCCTCGTTCTCCTTTTAATCCTGGATAACACATTTCACATCTCTCCTTTCGGGTGTTGTAAGTTTCTTTTAATATTTATTTGCTTTCTTTTCCTTATCTGTTAGTGTTGACTTAAAATCATCTTTTTGTTTAAAAAAAATAGCTTCTTTCACCTCAAGACTTTCAATCTCTAATAATTCACATAATGCAGCAACTTCGCTAGTTTTAAATTCTCGCTCATTATTTATTTTCATTGACAATCCATAGCTTGATAATCCTAGATATTGAGCTACATATTTAAGTTTTAAACCTTTTGAAATAATTAATTCTTTCAACACTTCTGTATCTGTCATTTTCTCACCTCCTATTTTGATGATTTAAAATCATCTTTCTTTTATAATATCAGCATGTAGATTAAAAGTCAACATTTTTTTTTATTTTTTTCAATTTTTATTGATTTAAAATCATTTTAATGGTATATTATCATTATAAAATTAAATAAGAAGGAGGCGTAAATATGGCTGAAATAGGCAAACGAATCCGCTTACGTAGAGAAGAACTTGGAATAACACAGGAAGAACTTGCTTATCGTCTTGGATACAAAAGCAAAACAACTATTGCTAAGATAGAAAATGGAACTAACGATATTGTCCAAAGCAAAGTTCTTGCTTTTGCTAATGCTCTCAATACTACATCAGCTTATTTAATGGGATGGACAGCAGAAAAGAGTTCCCCTATTGCAACAGTTCACGACCAACTTAATAAACAAGAAAAGAGAATAAACACTTTTGTTCAATTATTTCATTTACATGGTTATACAGTAGAAACGAGTGAAAATACTGTTAAAATTAGTAAAGACTCAAATTACTGTATTCTTACGCAAAAAGAATTTGCTACATTATTGAATCGTTGCTATAAAGATTTTGAATATAACATCAGCAGATATATGGATGAATATGATTCAAAAATGGCAGTTGCAGCTCACGAGCGTACCAACATCGAAGTAACTGACGAAATGAAAAAGCATGATGACGATATCATGGATGATGACGACTTCTGATTTGGCAGGTGATTTTTTGAACTATGAAGAAATGCTGATAGAATCAGATAATGAAAATTTGATTATAAAGGAAAAGCCATTGTGTTCCAGTGATGGGCGAATTAAAGGAAATAAAATAGCCATTCGGCACACAATTAAAACTCAAACAGAAAAGTCTTGTGTCCTCGCAGAAGAACTTGGACACTACTATACCACTTCCGGAAACATCTTAGACCAGACGGACGTATCGAATAGAAAACAAGAGTACCGTGCACGGCTCTATGGATACAATCTCAAGATTGGACTCATGGGACTTATCAGAGCATTTGAGCATGGCTGCCGGTCCGCATCAGACATAGCGGAATATCTGGATGTGACGGAAGAATATTTAAAAGAAGCAGTTGACTGCTACCGGAGCAAGTACGGTGTGTATGCGACTGTGGATAATTATGCAGTATATTTCACTCCTGCTCTGGGAGTGTTGAAGATAGATTGAGTTGATTGACCAAGAGAGGTGACTTAATTTGAACAAAAAAACACCTGATAAAATGCATGACATTATGAAAAGAATGAAAACTAGACGTGAAGAATTAAACATGTCTTATCAAACTCTTTCTGAAAAAGTAGGTATTAGTAAATCTACCCTTCAAAGATATGAAACTGGATATATAAAGAATATGCCTGTTGATAAATTAGAAGAAATTGCAAATGCTCTTGAAATTTCTCCCTTATATCTAATGGGATGGGAAAATAAAGCCACCACTCCCTCAAAAGATAGCTATGAATTGCTTTTAATTAATGAAGCCTCTAAATTGAATCCTAAAGGCAAAATAAAACTTTTGAATACTATTCAAGAAATGCTTTGCAGTCCTTTATATAATAATAACTACCTGCAAGCCATTACTTTCTATGAGCAAGAACAGAATTAAATTTAAAAAACTATATCTACTATTAAAAGAGGATTATTTAATGGAAAAAGAAAACAGTTCAGATTATTCAAAACAAATAATGTCAAAAAATATTCTGTACTATATGAATAAGTACAATCAAACCAGAAACGATGTCTGTGAAGCTCTAGGAGTTAAATACACTACATTTACTGATTGGATAAAAGGAAATTCTTATCCAAGAATTGATAAAATAGAGCTTATGGCAGATTACTTTGGAATTTCAAAAGCTGATTTAATAGAAGAACACCCTTTGTTTGAAATCTCCGAAAACGATTATAATAAAGACGCTGTAAATACTAATGAGCCTAACAGCAAAGAAATTATAGCTGAAAATATTAGATATTATATGTCATTAGCACATATCTCACAAACTGAATTATGTAATACTCTTGATATAAAAATGCCTACTTTTTCAGATTGGATTCATGCAAAAACCTATCCTAGAATTGATAAGATAGAACTCATGGCAAGTTATTTCGGAGTTTCAAAAGCCGATTTGATAGAAAAACATTCCTACAATTATGCTATGGATGATTTAGAACTCAAAATAAAATCTCTTATCATTTCCAAATATGGAAATATGAGTAAATTTTGTAAAAGAATAAATATGTCCCAGGCGGCATTAGATAATATTTTAAAAAGAGGTATTCTTAATTCAAGCATTGCTAATGTAATTCAAATTGCCAATGAACTCAATTTAAATACCGAAGAACTAATAAACGGTAAAATTGTTTATAATTTGCCGAAATGCGAAGATCCTAATATTCTTAATTTGTATAAAAATATAAAATCAAGACGACTAGAACTTAAAATGTCTCAAGATTCCTTGGCAGAATTGACTGGATATAAAGATAGGTCATCTATCACCAAAATAGAAAAAGGTGAGGTTGACTTAGCAGAATCTAAAATAAGACAATTCGCTAAAGCCTTAAATCTTTCTCCACAGGAATTAATGGGATGGAAAGAAAAAGAAAATTCTCAAATGTCTAGTGTAAAAGAAAGAATTTTCGGTGCGGTCACAATCATGAGCGAAAAGGATGCCGAAAAAATTTGGGAATTAATTCAAGCTAATTTTGTTTTAGGCAACGCAGAGGAAGTTCCAGCCGAACCAGAAGAGATTGAAGCATTGGACGCTTATCAAAACGGAAATCCCGAATATCAACCACGCTACACTCATGAAGAAATGTTAAGAGAACTTGGCTTAGAGAAATAAAAAATCCATAGACAATTTAATACCGATGAGGTTATAATAAAATCACATAGCCGTTGACCGGCAGTATAGAAGCCATAGCGCTCAGACAACTGACGTGCAGTATCAAAGACCTCGTAGTAATGCGGGGTCTTTTTTACTTAATAAATAGTACAAAAGATAAAATAAGGGAATCAATCTACATTATAAAAAACAAGTAAAGGAGAATTGCCAATGAAAAGAAAAATTGTAACAATGCTTCTACTGGCTACATTATCAGTCAGTGTCGTAGGATGCGGAACCAGTTCCTCTTCCGGAAGTACAAAAGAAAACACTAAAACTTCCCAAAGTGAAGAAAAAGAGGAAGAGGCAAAAGAACCAACTGACCTAACCGGTGTGTGGGTATCTGAAAATAAAGATGGTTCTTATCAAGAAGCAACAATAACTGATGATTCTATCGAAATTAACTGGATTTCCGATGATGGGGCAACAAAATCCGTTTATTGGTCTGGAACGTATACTGCACCAACTGAATTTGTTGAAGAATATTCATGGACTTCTGATAGGAATAAAGAAAAAACAGATTCCGCATTGCTTGCATCGACTGATGATACCAAAGAATTTACATACAAAAATGGGAAAATTAGTTATGAAGTTTCAGCAATGGGTACAACTTCTACTGTTGAATTGACTCAAACTTCTAAAGATGCTTCAGAAACAGCAACTGAATCAGAAACCGGAACAAGTGATACAACTACTTCTGATTCTTCATCCTCTGACACTGCAAATAATACTTCCAAAGAACAAGCTTCTTTTGAAGTTACTTATAAGAATGTTTCATTTTACCGGGATAGCATCTCTGATTTAATTGGACAGTCTATTGTTGAAATTGAAAATACCGGAAGTAGTAATTTGTATTTAGATTTCAGTTCCTATGAATTAACTGCAGAAGATGGAACAATCATTCATACAACCAGTGGAAGTTTTACACCTGCTCCTCAAGTAATTGAACCGGGTGAAAAAGGTTATTATTACGAAGAACAACTTATGGATGACCAAACTCCAACCGAAGGAATTACAATCACGCCTCACATTAATGCTTCCACTGCGAAAGTAGACAATGTTCGCTTAGAAGTAAGTAATACAGAGGTTTACGATAAGGATATGGGTAGTGTTGACTTACACGGAAAAGTAAAAAACACAACCGGAGCAGCTCAGACAGATATTTGTGTAACTGCGGTCTTATTCAATGAAAATGCTGAACCGATTGGTCAGCTTTCGACTGTTCTTGCAAACACTTTACAGCCTGATGAAGAAATTGGATTTGAATTAGAACCGGTATTTCTTCCGGAAGATATCACAAGCGCATCCATTGCAGATTATAAAGTATTCGCTTATACAAATCAGTATCAATACTAATTTTATTAACAAAAGAAAAACCGGTTCCTGCTCCAACAGAAACCGGCAAATACAAGTAAATATCCGGAGACGTATATAATCTCCTAATCTAACAAAATTATTGTATCATCTCCGGAGCAGTCACGCAAGCAGAACATCTGTTCCAAGCTGGCTGTTATTTTTATACCCAAAAAGGAGTGATAACATGGCAACAGCACGAAAACTTGTATCAGGCTCTTGGCGATGTCAGGTATACAGTCACACGGAAGAAATTATTCAGCCAGATGGCTCCGTTAAACAGAAACGTTTTTACAAATCGTTTACCTGTGACGTACCTGGTCCAAAAGGCAAGCGAATGGCAGAGCGGATGGCTGCCGAATGGGCTTCTGAAAAGGAGCATAAGAAAAATATCTTAAACTGCACGATTGGTGAAGCGATTGAGATGTATATTAACTCAAAAGATGGTATCTTAAGCCCCTCTACAATAGCCGGATACAAAAGGATGCAAAAAAATGGATTTAAACATATCATGAATACTTATCTTACAAGTGTTGATAAGGAATACCTGCAAGAGGCAGTAAACCGTGAAGCCAAGCGAAAGAGCCTCAAAAGACCAACAGAAACTATTTCACCAAAGACCGTAAAAAATGAATATGGCTTAATCAGTGCAGCTTTAAATGCTTTCTGCAAAGGAATTGATACCAATGTAAAACTTCCTACCGTTCCGGTATTAATTAAAGATTTACAGACTCCTGATGCAATCTTTGCTGTATTCGAGGGCACAGACATCGAACTGCCAGTGTTACTTGCTATGTGGCTTAGTTTCTCAATGTCAGAAATTCGTGGTCTTACAAAATCAAAATCTATCTCTAAGGACGGAAATTATATATCAATCACGGAAACAGTTGTAAAAGTGGATAATGACGATGTTAGAAAGAAAGAAGCAAAAAATAATACCAGAATCCGCAGACACAGGATTCCGGAATATATAAAAGGCTTAATTGAGAAAGTACCTGGCGATGTACTTGTGCCATATTCCTATAACACCCTCTATAAGCGTTTTCAGTACTTATTAGAAGAGTCAGATATGCCACACATGACATTTCACGACCTCAGACACATAAATGCCTCTGTCATGGCACAGCTTCGTGTACCGGATAAATATGCTCAAGAACGTGGTGGCTGGAAAACAGATCAGATAATGAAAAAAGTATACACTCATACCTTTTCAGATGAACGAATTGCAGTGGATAATGTTATGGATAATTTCTTTGAAAACATTGTTCAGAATCTTTCGAATTGTATGAATTGTTTAGACAAGCCCTCTCATGAATAAATCTCTTCATGAGAGGAAAAACACCCATTTTTAGCTATTTTAAAAACTATGCAACACGAAATGCAACACGAAATAAAAAAAGTACTGTAAATACAGTACTTTTAAAGCAGGGGATGAGGGATTCGAACCCCCATCGACGGTTTTGGAGACCGGTGCTCTACCATTGAACTAATCCCCTATATTCTTTTTTTAATACATTTCCTTAACACGCTTATCATTATACAATAAATAATCTGTTATTGCAAGCTGTTTTTTTTATTTTTTGAAATGTACCTTCAAAACTACATATACAAAACCGAAACCATGCAGACACTTGCCGCTC